>Ga0209489_109688_pt1 | contig 11711 bp, 7 predicted proteins | sample SiratrowhiteBW_FD_187527 | JGI IMG/M metagenome (GOLD analysis project Ga0209489, IMG submission 187527) | Root nodule microbial communities of legume samples collected from California, USA - Siratro white BW (SPAdes) (version 2) | ecosystem: Host-associated > Plants > Roots > Nodule | place: USA... | reverse complement strand
ATATATATATATATATATATATATATATATATATATATATATATATATATATATATATATATATATATATATAACTCTTTACTTTTATAAAGTTTAGAGAAGAAACATATTCATCAATTAAGAACAAAATTCTATTTTACTCTCCTTTTTTTCAAGAAGAAAATTAAAATATTTATATGTCTGTTCACTAGTAGAAAAATAGGATTCTACATCAGTTCTCGGAGGCTTTCTACATCAGTTTTGTAACCAATGTTGATGCAGGCGATGTAAAGTCTGTGAATTTTTACATGGATTCTTCAAAATATACCCCATATGACATTGGTTATAAACATAACTTATGTAAAAGATAATTTTAAAAAAGAGCAAAAAACTATACATATTACATCGGTTCCAGCTTATCACCGATGTAATATGTATATTTTTTTCGAAAAAAATTGTAAGATGTAATGGTTTGCTAAATCTATAATTAATACAAGGAAACACCACAAATATTTTTAGAATATTCTGATAAGTATATGTATGTGAAGTACGAGTGAAAAATCTAAAAAAAGACCTCTAAAGCCCCTAAAAAATAAAAAAGTAATACCAAACAATGGAATTTTGGAAAATCTGAAACCTCCAACCTCTATATACCTACTTTCGAGCAACATTCATTTTTAACTCGTCTCAATCCGGGCTTTCTATCAATCATTTGAAGTTTTTTCGTCCTAGATTTTGACAACTCAAAATATATGATAAATCTATACAATGTAAGGATTTTACTATGAAATATACACTAATAAAAGTTACTACTATAAAATTTGGATAAAAAAATTTTTAACTACTTTTAATCAATTTTACAAAACGGGCAACTTGTTGCCGAAAGAAGCGCGACAAGGGGTAAAGGTAGAGGAGGAACCAAGTAGCGTTCACAATGGAGTTAGCACTAGTAGAAAAAACACATTCCATAGTAGGATATTATCGCAGTTAAGAGGGAACAACAATTAAAAACAACGCAGTGGCATTTTTGAAATTAAGTGCAACCATACCACCGCGGTTGTCCACAACAACCGCAATTGTATTAACGTTGCAGGAGATACCACCGCGGTTGGAGTGAGAACTATGATGGTAAGGCACACAAATATTTAAAATTGAACAATTACAGGGAGATACCATTGCGGTTATTTAAACAACTGCGCTGGTATATGTGATACAAGCGCGGTTCCTACTAACAATCGCGCTCGTATCCCTTGTTTTAGGGAGCCCGCTTAGTTTTGCGCGTTTACGCTTTCGTCTTCCTCCCTCTCTCGCACAGTGCTTCCCTCGAGCCTACCACCACTTATGTATCTTTCTTTTTCTCTTCTGCTTCCGCCGCCACCCCCACCACCACTAAGAAGGCCATTGTCTTCTACTTCCACAACCTCAAACCACCACTTCTTCTCCCTCCTCCCAATGTCACCATCTCCACCGCTCCTACGTCCTCTTCCTCCGTCGCAACTCCCACTTTCCCGACTCTTTCATCGTCGTTATTGACTCAACCTCCGGCCATCGCCTCTCCTACGGTGAATTAATCCACCGTGTTGAGAAACTAGCCACCAACATCGCCACAATTTTCAAACTATCAAAATCTCACACCGCACTCGTTCTCTCCACAAACATCATCCAAGTCCCGATCCTCTGCTTCGTGCTCCTCTCCCTAGGCATGGTCGTCTCCCCAGCGAACCCTCTCTCCACACCTTTCGAGCTCAAGCGCCTCTTCCACCATAGTAAACCTCAATCATCTTCGCAATGACTTCAATCGCGGAAAAAACACGTGAGTTTCATGTCTATACGGTCCTCCTAGACTCACCCGAGTTTGACTCCCTCACTCGAACTAAGATTCAGCCTTCGAGTCCAACCGCCTCCCCGCTGGTGACTCAGTTTGACGTGGCAGCGATTCTGTACTCTTCCGGCACGATAGGGAAGGTGAAGGGCGTTATGCAGTGGTATGTTATACTTTTCATCGTGGTTATACAACCACGGTGGTATCTTCAGTACTTTTTATCGCAGTTAGATCAACCGCGATTTCAGACCGCGCTTGTAAGCCTTGTATAACCGCGATTAAATGTATTTTTTCTACTAGTGTAGGCTCACGTGTCAAGTAAAGTCATTATTAGGGCACCCTTAATAACCTACGACATCAATATAAAAACAAATTAAACAAACTACACATATTAAAAATGCCAATCGAAGTAAAGGACAAAGGTTACCAATGAAGGAACCAAATATGGGTGAAAACAATGAGAATAAGACTCAACAAAGTAGCAAAGACTCAACAAAGCAATAAAGACTCAATGCAAACAGGGGAGACTCTGTGGAGAGGGAAAGATGAATAACAAAAACAATGAAAAATACTAGGTTAAAAAATACACGTATTATATTATTTGCTAAAATAATTTTCAGAGGATATGGATACAAAGAAGAAAACTAATATTAATTCTGTGATTTTGTCTTTATGACATTTACGACAGAATCAAATTACCATCAATTCTGCTTATTTGTTTTTTATAACATTATCAAATTGTAACATTTTTATTTTTTTTCTTTATTTAGCTATATCCAGAATAAGGTACATTACTTGTATATATTCAGTCCTCTACCTTTGATCAAGATAAGAAAAAATACAGAGAATATTTTTCATTCTCATTTCCTTTGTTCATTTTCGTTCATTTTTGTTCACCTCTTTATTTTTCATAATATGGTGTCAGAGCTCTAATTTGAGAGCTTTGGTTGCTACATTTATCATGGCTGAAATTGTTGATCCTTCACAAGATTTTAGTTCACCTTACCATGTTAGTTCTTCTGATAATCCTTCATGTCTCATTGTCCCTATCATTCTTGAGGGACCAAATTATCATCATTGGTCACGTTCGTTTCAAATGAGCCTTATTTCAAAAAATAAGATAGGTTTCATTGATGGAACCATACAGGCTCCCACTCGTACCAGTCCATCATTTTCAACATGGCAGAGAGCCAATATGCTGGTTGTTTCCTATATACTTAAGGCTGTTTCTCCATCCATTGCACAAAGCATCATCTGTATGGACAATGCCTTTAATATATGGAGTGATTTAAAGGAAAGGTTCTCACAAGGAGATATGATTCGTATTACTGATCTTCAGGAGATGATTTCCTCTTTGAAACAAGTTGAGTTGTCTGTTACAAACTATTTCACTCAACTCAAAATTCTTTAGGATGAACTTGATCTTTTTCGTCCCCTACCTACTTGCTCATGTGACAATGGTCTTGTGAATGTTTCTAAATATAAAACACAAGACCAAATTATTAAATTTCTGAGAGGGCTAAATGACAATTATTTGACTGTGAGAACTCAAATTCTATTGATGGATCCCTTGCCGTCCTTGAACAAAGTTTATACTCTCGTTATACAACAAGAGAGACAAATTTTTGGTGATCAGTCCAAGGCTATGATTACTACTAGCGGAGGAGGTTATAAAAACAGTGCAACAACTTATGGCAGAGGTTCTGGTTATGGAAGAGGAAGCCATGGAAGAGGAAATATTTCTAAAGTTTGTAGTCACTGTGAAAAGACAGGACATACCATTGATACATGTTATAAAAAGCATGGTTTTCCACCTCACTTCAAGTTCAAAAATCAGAACCATGGTCAGAATCATGTTAATGCAGTGTCTCAATGCAGATTCTAATAATGATAAGTAGAATCATGAAGGTTCAAAGGCAGAAATACAGTCTCAACAAATTGGTTTTACTCCTGAGCAATATCAAACATTGTTAGCTCTCTTACAACAGTCCAAATTCAATGGCAATGTTTCTAATCAAGTATCTGTCATTCCTTCCAACACAACAACACACACTGGTAATAAATTTCTTTCTTCCTTTAGTTTTTGGATTCTTGATAGTGGTGCTACTAATCATATTTGTTCATCCTTGACTCATTTCACTTCATATCATCAAATTAATCCTATCTCTGTCAAATTACCAAATGGAAATCAAGTTATTGCAAATTATTCTGGAAGTGTTTTTATCAATCAAGACCATGTCTTAGATAATGTTTTGTATATTCCTAACTTCACTTTTAATCTTCTTTCAGTAGCAAAATTAATTAATGTTTTATCTTGTGTGATTACTTTTGACTCTAATGGTTGTCACATTCAGGATAAAAACTCCTTGAAGATGATTAGGTCAACTGAGATGCAAGATAGACTTTATATACTCAGGGTCCCTTCTTATCAAAAACTTCAAATAAAACCTATCCAATTTACCCATACTGTTAATTTTATTGCTAGTGATCTTGAGACCCTTTGGTATTTTCGATTAAGACATGTTTCAAATAAATGTATTGATGTTATCAAGAATAAATTTCCTTTTGTTAAGTGTAGCAAATTTTTTGTGTGTGATGTTTGTCATTTTGCAAAGCAAACAAGACTTCATTTTCCTCTTAGCACATCTAAATCTAAAAAATGTTTTGATTTGATTCATGTTGATCTATGGGGACCATACTCAATACCATCAATTCACGGTCATAAATATTTTTTTACCATAGTTGATGATTATTCGAGGTACACATGGATTTTTCTTTTAAAACAAAAATTTGAAGTTGTCAAGATTTTGGAAAATTTTGTTAATTTTGTTCAAACCCAATTTGAGACAACAATAAAAACAATAAGAAGTGATAATGAGACTGAATTTTTTATGACTAATTTTTTTGCCAATAAAGGAATAATATATCAAACGTCTTGTGTTAATACTCCTCAACAAAATAGTATAGTTGAAAGGAAACATGGTCATATATTGAATGTAGCAAGAGCTCTCATGATACAATCTCATTTACCAAAAATTTATTGGTCATATTCTGTGATACATGTTGCACATATTATAAACATGCTTCCCACGCCTGTTTTAAATGATTTTTCTCCTCATGAGATGCTTTACAAAACTACAGTAGATTTTAATCAATTGAAGGTGTTTGGGTCTTTATGCTATTCTAGTACTTTGTCAACAAATAGAAAAAAATTTGATCCAAGAGCATCAAAATGTGTTTTTATTGGTTTCAAAAGAGGAACAAAAGGATATGTTTTGTTGAATATTCAATCTAGAGAAATTTTTGTGTCTAGGGATGTTGTTTTTTATGAACATATTTTTCCATATCAAAGGGTTGAGGATACTAGCAATAAAATTGACAGTCCTAACATTGTTCATCAAAATCCTTTTATCGAAGATCAACCTATTTTGGACCAACCTGTTTTGAGTTAACCATCACAAGCCATTTTTGTACTCATTGAACCCTTTGATAATTTAGAAGACAATAGTAATAATGACCATGAATCAAACATTGAGGTTCCAGAACAAATTTGCTCCCATAATGACCAAAACCTTAATGAAGTTCATGAAACAATACAGTCAATTCGAATGAGTACCCGAACAAAAAGACCACCTGACTATCTAAAGGATTATCATTGTAATCTCAATGTTTCCAACACATCTTCAAAAGTTAAATATCCTTTGAATTCAGTTTTGTCATATAATAAATTATCACCTTCTTACACATCTTTTGTTATGTCTATTTCTTCACATGTTGAGCCAAACACTTATTCTGAAGCTGTGAAATATGACTGTTGGAGAGAGGCAATACATCGTGAGATATCTGCTTTGGAGTCAAATCAAACATGGGAGATTGTTGTTCTGCCTAAGGACAAAACTGTCATAGGTTGCAAATGGGTATTCAAAATAAAGTATAAGACTGATGAATCTATTGAAAGGTATAAAGCAAGGTTAGTAGCAAAGGGATACACACAAACAGAGGGCATTGACTATCTTGAAACTTTCTCTCCTGTAGCAAAAATGACCACTATAAGGTTGCTTCCTTCTCTAGCTTCTATTTATAACTGGGAATTGAAACATTTAAATATAAATAATGCCTTCTTGCATGGAGAGTTGAAAGAAGATGTTTACATGGTTGCTCCTCCTGGTTTGACTTCTATTCAACCAGGACAAGTTTGTAAATTAAAAAAGGCTTTATATGGCCTAAAGCAAGCTAGCAGGGAGTGGTTTGCTAAATTATCAAATTTTTTTATTTCTGCAGGATATACTCAGTCTATGAATGATCATTCTTTATTCATTAATTCTTCTGAAAGATATTTTACAGCAATATTGGTGTATGTGGATGATATCGTCTTGGCAGGAAATGATAAGGAAGAAATTGATCGAATTAGAGAAGCTTTGAATAAAACATTTAAGATCAAGGATCTTGGAGATTTAAGATATTTTCTTGGTCTTGAAGTAGCAAGAAGTAAGAAAGGCATAATGATTAATCAAAGGAAATATGCATTGGAATTGTTAAAAGATGCAGGTCTTTTAGCCTGCAAACCTGCTATCACTTCTATGGATAATCTTGTTAAAATATCTTCTACTGGAAGTGTGCCTTTCACGGATGTTTATGCTTATAGAAGGATGATTGGGAGGCTTATGTATCTCACTAATACCAGACCTGACATAACATTTTCTGTTCAACAACTTTCTCAGTTTCTTGATAAGCCTACAATTGCTCATTATGATGCAGCAATTAGAATTCTCAAATATATTAAAGGAGCTCCAAGTCTTGGCTTATTTTTCTCTTCTAGTAGTTCTGCTCATCTAAAAGCCTTTTGTGATAGTGATTGGGGCACATGCAGTGATTCAAGACAATCAGTGATTGGTTTTAGTTTGTATCTTGGAAATTCCCTTATATCATGGAAATCAAAGAAGCAAGGAACAGTATCAAAGAAGCAAGGAACAGTATCAAAGAGTTCCTGTGAAGCTGAATATAGGGCAATGGCCACTGTTACGTGTGAAATTGAATGGCTAGTTTATCTTCTTCAAGATTTCAAAGTTCCTCTTGAGCAACCATCTCTTTTATATTGTGACAATAATTCAGCAAGATACATCGCAACAAACCCAGTGTTTCATGAGCGTACAAAACATATAGAAATAGATTGTCACATTGTCAGAGAAAGAATAAAAAAGGGTCTAATCCATTTGCTTCCTATTTTCACCACAGAGCAACTAGCAGACATTTATACCAAAGCCTTAGGTCCTCAGTCTTTTAAGAATATTTGTTCCAAGCTGGGTCTCATCAATATTTGCTCCCCAGTTTGCGGGGGGTTTCAGAGGATATGGATACAAAGAAGAAAACTAATATTAATTCTGTGATTTTGTCTTTATGACATTTATGACAGAATCAAATTACCATCAATTCTGCTTATTTTTTTTTGTAACATTATCAAATTATAACATTTTTATTTTTTTTCTTTATTTAGCTATATCCAGAATAAGGTACATTACTTGTATATATTCAGTCCTCTACCTTTGATCAAGATAAGAAAAAATACAGAGAATATTTTTCATTCTCATTTCATTTGTTCATTTTCGTTTATTTTTGTTCACCTCTTTATTTTTCATAATAATAATCAATATAATAGGATATCAGTTACATTGGTTATATAAACAACCAAAGTAATAAGTCAGTGTCAAAACATTTTTTTTAATTAGAACATGCAGCGCCATTCTCTATATCGGTCGGAACTTAAAACTGATATAGAAAATCACTTTATTTCATTGATTGAAGTAGACCTAAATAAATTATATGCGTAATTAATTTTTTTAAATTATATTTAGTGAAATTTTTATGAATTGTTTTTTACATCGATTCTTTCTAACAAATGTAAAATGAGTCCATCGGATATCGAGGATAACGTTACCACAGTTCAAAAATTAAACAGACCACATGCGAAAAAACTTTTTCAGGGACTATAATTACACCATTTCTTTATCTACTGGTGGTAGCCAAAGCCATTAATTTGTCACCACAAAGACGACAACAATTGATCGAGAGCATTATATAAGCCACCTACCATTCTCGTTAAGCTGCAAGGTCACAGTGGGAGATTAGAATAACATTCACCATTGTTCTGAGTTTCTTGGTGACATTCCAATGGAACAAAACAACAAAAGGGTTGTCTCTTCTAAATCTATATTTTTATGTCTTCTTTTCACCATGAGCATTGTTGCTCCACAAGCTGAGGCACGAGCATTTTTTGTGTTTGGTGATTCGCTTGTGGATAATGGCAATAACAACTACCTAGCCACCACTGCACGCGCAGATTCATATCCTTATGGCATTGACTCAGCCTCTCATAGAGCCTCTGGTCGTTTCTCCAATGGCCTCAACATGCCTGACCTTATCAGTTGAGTGTTCATGATATCTATATATTTGCTTTATTATGATTATAGTTCTTTTCAGTTGCTTTATCCTCCATATTTTGTTTTGGTATGTTTCAATACTTTTATCTTGAAATTATACCTTTAGATATTCTCTATCAAAGCCATCTACATGTATATAAACCATGTCATGCATCTATTTAGGTGAGAAAATTGGCTCAGAACCCACATTACCGTATTTGAGTCCAGAGCTCAATGGTGAAAAACTGCTTGTTGGTGCAAACTTTGCTTCTGCTGGAGTAGGAATTCTCAATGACACAGGATTTCAGTTTGTAAGTGAATTTCACGTCCATACATTAGGCAGTATTAACCAAAAAATTGGGAGCTCGAAGAGAACGTAATCTGATACACTTAAATAAAATTTGGTTCATGCTCAGAAGTTGGAAAAATATGATTAGGTGAAAAAATCACATTAAAGGTTATCCATAAATTATAAATATTACAAAAAAATACTATATAAAAGAATATAACTATACGGAGTTGTCTTATTAAATAACAGTTGAATGGTCTAAGGGAATTCGAAAATGTGAGTTGTCTTGTAGTAAATTTCTAAAAGCATTGGTTCTAAAACTAAATACTTTAAACTAAGATTTGTCTTTCACATATTCTTTGTATAGATTGTGTTAATCAATAAGTTAGTTTGCTAAGATAGCACTTTAATTTATACATCAGTTGTCACATATCATGTGAAGTTGATGACGAGATAGCAGTTGATGTGTTATTTAATGTGCCACATTAGCTGTCTAACTTAGTTACGAAATTTTGGCATGAAAATACAAATATTACTATGCTATTTTTTTAATTACAGCGTTTTTAGGAAATAACTAGAAGACAACTTACAATTTTAAGTATCCAAATGACTGAAAAAACATCGAAAAAATATCTATCTAATACGATGGAGTAGTCTTTTAGGTTGTTTAAAATTTATATATTTTTTAATAGGTCCCTAAAATGGTTAAAATTAAAAATTACTATCCTAAAATATAATCTATTTTTTTGGTTGATTCTTTGTGACAAAATTTGTTGACAAAGAAAGTTTGTTGACATAATACGTGAACTATCATCTTATCTAACACTGATTCTCAAATGATGTTAGCGTTTTTAGTATTAAAGTTTAGGAATTCCAAGGCTAGGGTTCTGTTCCTTTTGTTTTTAAGTTGAATCTATAATTTGCTTGTTCATTTTGCATATCTATCTTACAATGTTGATTTTGCAGATAAACATTATCCGAATTACAGAACAATTGGCGTACTTCAGACAGTATCAGCAGAGGGTGAGTGCGCTAATTGGAGAAGACCAGACTCGAGATTTAGTGAACAAAGCGTTGGTTCTGATAACCTTAGGTGGCAATGATTTTGTCAACAACTATTTTTTGGTTCCTTTCTCTGCAAGATCTCGCGAATATGCTCTTCCAGACTACGTTGTCTTACTCATTTCTGAGTATCGAAAAATTCTTGCGGTATGTCTATCTTTTACTTCTGTTTTTTGTGACACGGGTTCGAACAAACCTTCTACTACATTATTTTTTGACACAATTTTAAAATTAGTTGAAGTTTATCATGTCTGCACAAACAGTTAGGATCACTGTTTAACCAGCTATAAAGTATGAATTTCAGTGAAAAATAAAGAAAATATTTTAAATATAAGGTGCTATTTGTTCTGTTTTCTTGGAAAATTATTCATCAGCATCTATGTCACACTATTTTTGTTATTTCCGAAATGAAAATATATTGATTTCAAAACAAAAAAATGAAATTAAAAGAAATTACAGATGTCACTTATTCTAGCACTTATAGAAGTGGTTATATATTTGTATTACTATTTACCGATAAAAAAAAATAGTATTATTTTTTTTTTTTTGAATCATAAATGCCTGCTTCTACACTCTGACATTTGTGGTCATGTAACAATAAAAGACTTAGGTTAGCAATGACTGAAACTATAGAGGAAGAAAAAGAAAAATTAATTGCATATAGTAAAATCGACTTAGAAAAGTTTATGAGTGGTTTTGTCGTCATACAATATTTTTACTGATTTTCGTAACACTTTGCAAAAAGGAAATAACAAGTACATATATAACATTTAATATCTTAGCAATATAAAAAAAATGAATATGTTATTTGTTTGATAAGAATGGTTAGGAAAAAAAATTATGAATGTTTTACAATATAATTCTAGAGGATCATAGCAACTCCCTAATGATGTTATGATAGGTCAATGATGGAAATGTAGACTTTGTAAGGCAAGCACGTTAAATGATGATATTCATTAGGTAGTTGAAGGCAGCATGCATTTTGCTGATTAATATTTAAAACCAACACCAATTCTGTCACTCAAGATAGGGAGTCTATACTAAATGCGTGCTGTCCCCCTCTTTCTACTATTCTGATGGTAATTAATGCGAATCTAGGGTTTTAAATTTGGGTAGTGGAGGCAGTAGCTTGTATAAGATTACAGAAAAAAAAAAAAAAAAAGCATTTATCTCTTTATAATTTTCAAAAAATACATTTTTTTATAATGTTTTTGCTGTATCTTTTAATTTAAAAATAATTTACAGATGAAGTTATTGGCGGTTTAGGGTTTATATACAGTTTTTGTTGGCCGTTTCCACTCATTTATCACACTTATATCGTACCTAACATACAATTTTACACGAAAAAAACATAGATGAGAGGTTATTTTAATCTAAACTCTACACATAGAGAAAACATTGTTTCTATGAATCGCTCCCCTCTTTCTTAGACTGTCTTTGGTGGCAACTCTATCAATACCAGCACGCTAACGAAAATGTTTTGCGCTGGACAAATTTTTCATAGATCAGAGAATGTATAATCCCTCTTCCCATATCTTCTATTTTGTAGTATATCATACGCTAACTTGACTAAAACTTCCTTATTTTTTACTAGTTTTCCAAAGCCATTTATCTACACGGCCCTATTTAGGTGAATATTTCTTGATTCATCCATAAGTCTAGTAGTAAAGATAAGTCTAGTAGTAGAGATTATTACCATTCTAACCATTCTCTCCTCTACATAATTTGTCATACTCATTTATCATTGTCCCACAATCCAACTTCAAAAATCATCAAAGACTTGTCTACTACATTTCCATACGTTCTAGGTACTCTTTCCTTAAGCGATATTTTCCTAACACTTATCTTCCCATAATTTTATGATTTCTCCGTTTTCTTAAGTTATTTTTGAATTGATTAAAGTTAATTTAATTTTTCGTTTAGTACTTCTTTCAATTGCTGTTGATTAGATTGATATTAATTTGTTTGTTTTTAGAATTTAATATTTGTAATCTAATTTAAAAGCTTATATAAGTTGGATAATAATATATGCTCTAATTGTAAGAAAGATTGATTTTCACTTACATTTAGGATATGAAAAAAATTCATAACATATCATGATATTTAACCTGTACATAATCGTTATGCATGGTTAATATATATA
>Ga0209489_109687_pt1 | contig 11713 bp, 3 predicted proteins | sample SiratrowhiteBW_FD_187527 | JGI IMG/M metagenome (GOLD analysis project Ga0209489, IMG submission 187527) | Root nodule microbial communities of legume samples collected from California, USA - Siratro white BW (SPAdes) (version 2) | ecosystem: Host-associated > Plants > Roots > Nodule | place: USA... | reverse complement strand
ATATATATATATATATATATATATATATATATATATATATATATATATATATTGTTTTCAGTAGTCAGTACTTTACTTGGTATCAGACTTGATGTTTGGCACTTGTGTTAAAATTTTCAGGCCTCACAATCTGAATCATAAGTCATTTTTCACAATTAGGTTATGAGAATATATACATGTGTCTCAAACAAGTATAAAACTGATCATATTTATCTTTATCATTACATAATAGTCTTCATCTGATCATATTTTTGTTTTGCTTTTTAATAATGTTATTTTTTGTATCCGACTAATATTTTGTTACAATGTAATTCGTACTATCTGATTCCAACAATCTAACTCTTCAATTCTTTTAACACTCATTCATTCATTTGTAAATTGTTTTAAAATATATTCAAAACAAAGTTTAGAGGCAACTTTGTTACTAAAATATTTTCTTACAAATAACTTGCTAGAATAAATTTTCTTATAAAATTATTGAAAACAAAAACATTGAATGATGACTATGCTGAAATTAAACCTTATCAATCCTGTGAATTGACTTGGGTCTGTATGTCCATGATGACGACCTATGACGAATATTTGGTTGGTAAAAATGATGAGAAGATGTGTCGTCACAGCATGAGATATGTTCTTATCTTTGCCTCTTCATCCTTTTGTGATTTATGGAACTCTCTTGTAGTTATTAAGAAAGTTTATTTGGATAAATTTAATCCTTAAGGGATAAATATTAGCATAATGTGTGCTTTAAGTTTAAGTTTATTTTAATAATAAGTGTATGTTAAAATGCTTATTGTATTAATAAGGTGGGTTCTTGTCTAACTGTGTATAAATAATAACAATAATACAAAATGATATGTTGACACCACAAATTCACTTATCTTTATTTAACACTCCTACTTGACACAAGTTTTCTGAATTGGTGATAAAAAAAAAAAATAAATGTGTCTCGCTAATCTTAAGTAGTCAATGTTTGTCGTCTTGCAAGGGATAAAGAGGTAACTGCAAAATGAAGCGTCAACCAAAGAGAAGGAAATAACTATTTTTGTGCATTCACTCAAGCGTCTCTGAGGAGAGAAAACAGAGAACATAAAGATGTTTCATTTAGGACTTTTACGGTGGCTTAGGGTGTTGTTTGTTGTTTCCGGCGGTCGAAGGTGTATTGTTTGTTAGATTTCATACAAGGTAAGGATTAGTGTTTTGGAAAGCCAATAAAAATTACATCTTGGTATGTTTTAGCTTGCAGGTTTTTATATCTGAAACATGTATGCCAAAGTGTTTATACTAAACTACTTTGGTCAGCATAAAAATCACTTCTTAGTGAGTTTCACACCTTACTAGGTTCAATATATGCTCTATGTATGTATGCCAATGTTGTCGTTCTCACTAAACTACTTTGCTGAGCATAAAAATCATATCTTGGTGGGTTATACACCTTTCTGGTTTCCATATGTGAGACATGTATGTATATCAATTTCCTCCTGACTGAACCACTTAGGTTAGCATAATAAAACACTTAATGCTTGGTTTTAAAATGTTGGTTTTTGTATCTGAAAAATGTATGTATGCCAAAGTGTTCGTAGTAAACCACTTTGGTCAACATAAAAAATACTTCTTTATGGGTTTCACACCTCGTTGGGTTCCATTTTTTATGTATGTATATATGTATGTCAATGTCGTCGTTCTCACTGAACCACTTTGCTGAGCATGAAAATCATATCTTAGTGGGTTTCACACCTTTTTGGTTTCCATCTATGAGACATGTATGTATGTCAATGTCCTTCTGATTGAACCACTTAGGTCAGCATAGTAAACCACTTCCAACTTGGTTTTAAAATGTTGGTTTTTGTATCTGAAAAATGTATATATGCCAAAGTATTCGTGCTAAACCACTTTGGTTAGCATAGAAATCACTTCTTTGTGGATTTGACACCTCACTGGGTTCCATCTCTACTGCATGTATGTATGTCAATGTCGTCGTTCTCAATGAACCACTTTACTGAACATAAAATTATATCCTGATGGGTTTCACACCTTTCTGGATTCCATCTTTGAGACATGTATGCATGTCAATGTCCTCGTGATTGAATCACTAAGATCAACATAGTAAACCACTTTTTGCTTGATTTTAAAATGTTGTTTTTTGTATCTAAAAAATGTGTGTATGTGAATGTCCTTCTCAGTGAACCACTTAAGTGAACAGAGTAAACCACTTCTTTATTTGTTTTATATTGATGGTTTTTATATATGGTAAATGTATGTATGTTAATGTCCTCCTGACTGAACCATGTAGGTCACCATAGTAAACCACATTCTGTTTTCGATTTAAAATGCTGGTTTTTATATCTACTAAATGTATGTATGTCAATGTCCTTCTTAGTGAACCACCTAGGTGAATAGAATAAACTACTTTTTTGTTTATTTTATATTGTTGGTTTTTGTATGTGATAAATATATGTATGTCAATGTCCTTCTGACTGAACCATGTAGGTTAGTATAATAAACCACTTCTTGCTTGGTTTTAAAATGTTGGTTTTTATATCTGCTAAATGTATGTATGTCAATGTCCCCCTCAGTGAACAACTTAGGTGAACAGAGTAAACCACTTCTTTGTTTATTCCATATTGGGTTTTTTATGTGGTAAATTTATGTATGCTAATGTCCTCCTAACTGAACCACGTAGGTCAACATAGTAAACTATTTCTTGGTTGGTTTTAGATTGCATTAGGGTTCACATTTTACAGCTATGATTGGGGTATGATGGTCATCAAATTCATGGAGCTTTGGGACGGTGTGGAAAGATTTGAAGGAAAAACTATGCCACAATAGTCCACGGTTTGTAATGTTTTGTTATTGTAACATTGATGTGGTTGGTTGATTTATGCAGTGTATAAATTGATGGGCTTCTTTTATTTTCAAGAACAAATTCAGGTATTCCGAGAAAAATTAGTTGGGAAATGAGTTATGCACGACAACAATATTCATCGAACCACAACGACAACAATATTCAAGATTAAGATAACTGACAATTCAAGTTCCTCAAATATTGTTAAGTGAAGGATTAAATATTAAGTGTACATCTTGGAACGGTAAATAATTACCTATCAAGTACTAATGCTCTTTCTTCAAACAAATGTAAAAAATGTATCTTTACTTTTTATGGACAAATGAAATCCATTCGAACTATTTTAATTTTTTATGCACAAATGAAATCATTTATAATGACGGTCTTCGAAAGGTGGATTGAATGAACCACACATGACTATATAGTAAATCACTTATATGGAGGTTGTCATATAATTACTGAAAAGGACTTGCATAATAATCTAAGTGCAGGATAAAAGGAAGGAAAATATTAAAAAAACACTTTGTACTAGAGTGAATCACAAACACAATGCGGAAAATATTAAAAAAACACTTTGTACTAGAGTGAATCACAAACACAATACACCTGAAGATCTGAATTTCTAATTTTAGTTAGAGTGTTCAAAAATTGTGTCGAATTAACCAGCAAAAAATATTCATTAAACCTTCACAATGTGGCTTTGATGTATTTCCTGCAACGACTTTAATAGTGACCTAAAATATTGAAAAAACACTTTCGTATAGATGTTCATTTAACGAGATTTGTGAGGATGGTAAGGCGAAGTTGCATAGGTTTATTATTCATATTCCTTCGGATTTAGCAAACGATGTCAACAGTAAACCTCTTTTTTATAGAGTTTAACGATACATTTATCTTGAAAGCTAGTGTAGATGGTGTTTACTCACTGCACTGGCAAATTCAATGGTTGAGTCTTGAGCAACAGCTAGTTGAAACCAAGGTTTCTTGGAGCTGGATATGGAAAATCAATTTTTTTATGGAGACTTATTCCAATATCCAACATGTAAGAGATGTGGTGCTAATATTGAAGATATTATTTATTGTATTCGCGACTGTCCAAGCATGAGTTCAATGTGGAAAAACCTGGGTTTTTACCGGCGAGTTTTTTTTTTTTTTTTTTTCAGGAGCTTTGTGGCTATAGAATGGATAAAAAGTAGTGGTATCATTTTTATGTATATTTTATAGTGGCTATGGAAGGCTCACAATCTTGTTTATTCGGAAGAGAAGGATATGTTTTGTGAGAAACTGACAAACCAGGTGAGTTGTTTTTACCAAAAATGGATAAATGCGGTTACTTCAACATCTTATAACCGTCACTGTTCTAGGAAAGTTGCATGGAGGCAAAATTTCTAGTCCTTTATGTCGTGAATGTGAATGGTAGCTCTTTTGTTAGCCAGGTCCCTTAGAAAATTGAAAGATTTAGTTAAGTTTTTTATTAATAATAAGATCAAATTAAATAATAAACTACAGCAGTAATTAAGTCTTAATATAATCAGAATCTAATTAATCAAAATTTCACAATTATAAGGATGAGTGATTATGTATTTGTTTTTTGTTATGGTTGGTTTTTGTTTCACACAGGAGTGAGTCATGCGTATGTAACGTAAGTCCTAAAAGTTTCACCTACACGGGCAACAAGGCAAACGTTGGCTCTTCATATTTTTTTAGCATAAAGAAATAAAGGTGACTAATTAATATTTTTTGTGGCAGTTGCGTTTTGAGCATGAGTCTGGTAGGTGGTACGGAGCGCGGCGTTGTTTTTCACTTTAACGTTTTTACTTTACAGGCCAGCTCTGTCCGTGCTGGGTTTGTCGTGTTGCCATGATTAATTAATGTTGTTTTTTTAAGGATAAAATCGGAGATTGAAGCAGTAAAGCTAAAATGGATCGATAGATTCAATTGGTCAAACTCATAGTTATTATAATTTAAATGTTTACAAAATAGAGGATTACGGTTTAGATTAAAAACACAGGTGATGACTGTGCACGTCTCTCTCCTTTGTCTATTTGTCACGTTCCCTCATGGGTTGGGTGACTCTGTTTCTTTGTATTGTTTCCCATTCCCCTCAGAATTTGTGGCACACATACAGTTTTCTCTTCTCTTTCTCTCCCTTCCCCCTGTTTTTATTCTCTTTCTCGTGAATTATTTCATGGGTTTTTCTTCTTAAAAAAATCTTCTCGAAAGGTTGCGGAAAAAGTATCATTTTAAAAAAAATATATTATTCCTCCCTCTTCCTCCCTTTTGGGTTGTGTTCGTGTCATAACAAAAGAGGAAGGGCGTGAGAGAGAAATCTAATCATAGCATAGGAAAAGAGGCATCAAGTGCAGCAAATTCAGACGATGAATGGGGTCACACACCTTGAACCAGATGACTCTGAGTTTGTTGAAGTTGATCCAACTGGCAGATATGGCAGAGTATACTCTCTTTCTCCCCATTTTCTTTTCTCCCTCCTATGCCTCACTTTCATGATGATTCTCCGTGTTTCTTGCAGTACAATGAAATCCTTGGAAAAGGAGCTTCAAAGACAGTGTATGCTTACAAGCTCATCTTACTTCATTAACCATCATTTTTCTCAAAGTTGGATTTTTTTTTTCTTTCAAGTTTATTATAGTTCTGATTTCCTTAGAAATCGAACTTCTCTATGTTTTTTTTGTTGAGTTTGTAGAGAAGGGCATCTGATAAATCTACTTCTTTTTCTTTGTTTGTGGTTCTTCTTCCTAATTGGTGCAGATATAGGGCATTTGATGAGTATCAAGGGATTGAAGTTGCTTGGAACCAGGTCAAGCTGTATGATTTTCTGCAAAGTCCTGAAGATCTTGAGAGGCTTTATTGTGAAATTCATCTCCTGAAAACATTGAAACACAGGAACATTATGAAATTCTACACTTCTTGGGTTGATACTGCGAATAGGAATATCAACTTCGTGACCGAAATGTTCACCTCCGGTACACTTAGACAGTAAGTTCCTTAGTTGCCACTACTATCTCGGCAACTGCATTATTTCTGTTCATCATTCATCTTTGTGCATTCTAGATCTTGTATAGTGGGATCGTTTCTTCTTCTTTCTTACTTTAGGTTGTTTTAATTGTCAAATAGGTATAGGCTTAAGCATAAGAGAGTTAACATCAGAGCAGTGAAGCATTGGTGCAGACAGATCTTGAGTGGACTTCTCTATCTTCATAGTCACGATCCGCCTGTGATCCATAGAGATCTAAAATGTGATAACATTTTTGTCAATGGAAACCAAGGGGAAGTGAAGATTGGGGATCTTGGTTTGGCAGCAATTCTCCGGAAATCTCATGCAGCTCATTGTGTAGGTATGTTTATTTAATTTCAACAATATCGTGTAGGTAGTTGCCAAGAATAGTTGATGCCAGCTCAAAATTCAATGACAATTTGTTCACCTTAGTTGATGTCTTTTGGAAATGATTTGGTAATAACAAGGATAAAGCGATTCTAGTGGGGGCTTCATCTGTGTCTCTTCTGTTTTCATAGGGACGCCCGAGTTCATGGCCCCTGAGGTATATGAAGAGGCATATAATGAGCTAGTGGACATTTATTCCTTTGGGATGTGCATACTAGAGATGGTCACATTCGAATATCCTTATAGTGAATGTACTCATCCGGCTCAAATCTATAAGAAAGTTGTTTCTGTAAGTTTGTTCCCTTTCTCTATGCCTGTTTGATAAGGGAAGTTTAATTGGTGATGAAATTTCATTAGCATTTTCTAACTCCAGGGAAAAAAGCCAGATGCTTTGTATAGAGTGAAGGATCCGGAGGTGCGACAATTTGTTGAAAAATGCTTGGCCACGGTGTCTCTTAGGCTTTCTGCAAGGGAGCTTCTAGATGATCCATTTCTTCGAATTGATGATTATGAATATGATATGAGAACTGTAGAAAATGGAGAATTGGATGAATTTGGTTCTCTCATCAGACAGCCATTCTTTGATCTTCATCGAACCTATAGTAACTACAGTAATGAATACTCAAATGGCTTTGGGTATGAAGGAGACTGGTGTCCTCATCCGGCTGAGATTGAACCAAGTGGAATTGAACTTTTTGAGTACCATGATGATGAACCCTCTGAAGATGTTGACATAAGCATCAAGGGCAAGAGGAAAGATGATGGTGGAATCTTTTTGAGACTACGAATTGCTGATAAAGAAGGTTGGTTAGCCCCTTTTACCGTGTCTTATTAAACCTGTGATTTGTATATTTCAACATAGAATTTAAGCCTAATAGTATGATTTGATTGTCACAGGTCGCATCCGGAATATTTATTTCCCTTTTGACATAGAGATGGACACAGCAATAAGTGTGGCAACTGAAATGGTTGCAGAGCTCGACATTACTGATCAGGATGTTACCAGAATAGCTGATATGATTGATGGGGAAATTGCTTCCTTGGTACCTGAATGGAGACCAGGACCAGGAATTGACGAAACTCCCCGTTTTGCAAATCAAGGTTTCTGTCACAATTGTGTGTCTAATCATACTTCTAGCGGCTCTTTTCTGGACTTTCTCTCACACAATCCAGGTGACAAGAACCTGCAACTTGAGTGTTGTAGGCATGGATGTGCTTCAATGCATGGGCGGTTTGAGGAGATTACCTTCCAATCTGAAGAGTATGACAACCATGCTAGAGGGGATCTGAACATAACAAGCCAGTTAGACAGCCTGCAGTATCAGGAGTTATGGAATCAGCAGCACGAAAGTCGTGAACTGAGTCCAGTAGAGTCTGATCAAAGCCATTCTGATGAACAATACGAACAACTAGATAAATCACTTCCAGCTAAGGATAAAGAACATTATGTTTGGGAAAACAAGGGTTCAGTCAATGCTGCAAATTCTCTAAGAAATTTATCAGGAAGTCATGACTTCTCTACTATCCGATCTGCCTATTGTGACCTAGAGGATGACTATGAGAAAGAGATCCAAAAGGAACTCAGATGGCTAAGGGCCAAGTACCAAATGGAATTAAGGGATCATAAGGACCGACAGTTTGAGCAATCTGCACACAGTACTAACAAAGAGCACAAAACAGAAAATGGCTTCTTGTCACCTTCACTGACAGAAACATTAAAAGAAGGTAACAATGGGACTCAGTTGAAACCCTTTACTAATAAGTGGCATTGTGATTCCAGTAACCACCCTCATGTCCATGAAAGCAGCCCCAATTCGGCCACCCAAAGGGACCAAAATTGTGAGGCGACGGAATCCCCTGGCAAAGGTATGGTTACTGCAAAGAGTTTTTATACTGGCTCATTGCTTCCACACTCTCTGCACAGGACAGTTTCCCTCCCAGTTGATGCTGTTGATATATAATTTTGCGAGGCAGTCATTGGATTCTTTTGTAGATTATATATAATATAAATCCCCCCATATAGAGGCTATCCTATTTCTACATCATTCCCATCTTTTTTTTTATAGGAATCTCAATTTATCAACATGGAAATCAGTAACTACTAAATCCTTTCCCCCCACAAAAGGCATCAGCATACACTCGAGTGTTTATTTGTCTAGGAACAAGAAAAACCAGATTTTGGTTACAAATGTTAGTCATCCTGAATTTGGTATTTGAGGCATGTAAAATATGAAAACTGTAGAGTCTGTAAATCTGTCCAAGTTTATTGTACCAGCCAGGTAATGAAACAAGTATTGATAGACCTTTAAGTTGTTTGCTTTATTTTTTCTTTCCTGAATAGATATGCAATAATTGAGTGTGACAACTAGGTCAAATTTACACTTAACCATGTGTTGGCGGGACCCAAAAACAAAGCGTGTGGGATATTCGTCCATTTGGCACGGCTCCAAGAGATTATACCAAAGAGCATAGTCAAAATTGGAACACCCTAATGTCCAACTCAGCTATTAATGGACAAAGCAACTAAATATGTTACATCATGATTATGGATATTGTGTAGGGTGTTGAAGTTAGTGCTAATGAGGAGAAACTGAATTAAGTATATTTATATGCATGAGCATGCTAATTGAGTTGATAAGGGATGGACCTGAAGGTAAGTTGATAAGAATCAATTATTATTTGTTTTAGACCATAAATTATTTGGCATGACAGTTCTGAGTGGGGTTGTAGAGTGGGGTGCTTTTCTGAACCTTTTGCTATGCCTCAGTGAGGCCCTTTGCTTTTTACTCAATCATAGATGATGAGGTTGTTTTCTAAAGCAATCAATTAAATGGATAGAAGAAGATAGCAAGAATAAGAGGAAGAAGGCCCACCACAAGAATCAAATTCTATGTTTATGCTAAGCAAGATAAATAATTTCTCACTAATACAAATATAGTCTCATCAATCCACTCCTGACCTCATCAGCTGACTTCTTTGTGGAAAGTTTGTAATTTTTTATTTTTGTTTGTTTTGGAATTTTCTTCATCATGAAAAGTCATATACTCGGATTAATTGTATAATAAATGTAACTTGTTAGGAAGAAAAAGAGGTAATACTATAAAGAAATAAGTTTTGAGATCTGTTTCGATTCGATAAATAAATAAAAAAAAACTTAAAATTGTCTTTATCACTGTAATAGTTATGTAAAAAGAAAACTAAGATGATAAACTAAATACATGTTTTATTTTGATAAAAAATGTCAGTCTCAACTTTTTCGTTTTCCTAACAATTAGACAGATTCACCTATAAAATTTTATATTTATTAATCAACTAAAAGTGTTATACCTAAAGTATTGAGTATATTTTTTTAATCAATTACAATTTGTCATGAATAGTGATTTTGTTATGTTATACAATAATTGACTTAAAAGTTTATAATAGCATAATTTTTATTTAATTAATAATATAAGAACTTTTACACTTGTCTGTGCATACACAATTAATTTCTTTCTTAAACAGTATTTAACTTACAAATTTTAAGCTTCTTTTCTTCTTGATTTTTTTTTTTCAAATACTTATGTGGAAACATTTTTTTCTACAATTGTGTTCGGTTCAATCTTTTATAAGAAATAGAAAATAATATATATATATATATATATATATATATATATATATATATATATATATATATATATAATTGTATTCTAAACTAATAAATTTGAAACCTTTTAAAAATCATATAATACTTATAACATTCATTTATCACGTAAAAAAAATCATAATAGTTATGACTTTTTTGTTAGTTAAAAAAAAACTCATATCAAATACTCATGTTTATGACTAAAATACAACAAAATAATTTTCAATTTTTGAATGAAGAATGATATAAACAATCCTAATCCTATTTAAACATATAATTACATCACAATTTCATTTAATTAATTACTCATCCATTTATATTATTATATTATTAATTATAATATAATTGTTACGTAATCTTGGTACTTATTAAGTATTATTTTTCATTTTGAATCTATTATTTTCCCTATCTCACGTCAAAAAGACCCCATTAGATGGTTAAACCTATATGTGAACATAGGTGAAATACTAACTATAGATTCAATTTTGATAGTTTGTTTACAATTTACTGAAAATGAAATTTTGTATGATAATGCTAGGGTTAGGATTTACTTCTTCCAGCTTTTTTAAAAATCAGATCCTAAAAAATTATTAAAATAAAACTGTTTTATAAATAGTTTCTCAGAAAATTATTGAAAAAATAAGTTTATGATAGTAAAAAATATATAAATTAGATATTTTTACAGTTAAATATCTATAAAATAATAATAATAATCACCTTTTAATAATCTGTATTAAATAGACTTTATTCTCTATAAATTCAATAAAATTAAGTTTAGTCTTTCAATTTTACTGATCAATTCGTAATATTCTTATTTTTTTTTAAATAATCATTTATCACAATATACATCTAAACATGTCATGAATAACCTACGTTGTTAATATAACATATATATATATATATATCTATATTATTATTACAATCGCATAGTAGTGAAGGTGTCAAAACTATTTTTTAATAAGATCAATCACTTTTTGAAATAGATTTAATTGATTATCATAAACTAAAAACATATTTAATTCATAATATCATTAAGTCATCCTCTTAGTCTGTAATCTAAATCACACATATTAAACTATGAACAGAACAAACAGTAATTTTTACCATACAATGTAAAATGTTAATCTCTGATGTATTCCTTATATAGCAATTTTAAGCAAAGTCTTCATCGTCGACTACTGTCTTAATAAGTTAACCAACTAGGTTGCAGAGGACAGACAGACATGTAGAGATGGAAAAAGATGTATCCAACAAACGTAATTAGTATTGCTTTCAGTGTGACAGTGTCCCATTTTTCACAGAAGAAGAATCCGCGTCGTGTTTGTTGATACGCCATTCAATTTACTGAAATAATAGTGTGGAAGCTGCAGTGGACAAAGTCTTCAATATGATACAAGATTTTATGTTCCAAAACCTATAATTTGGTGGAACCCGCTCTGCTTCTTTCTCTTCAATCTTTTGCTTCACTTCGCACTCATTTCATTAATTACAGCAATCGTGTGCATGTATTACTGGAAATTATTCTCCAATAATTATATGTACGTACTCCAACAAATCTCTTCCACGTAAAATTTAGGTTTTCATCATCTCTTGGTTTCAACAGCTAACATTGACGCAACAAGAAGGTTCAAGAACGATTTGATTTTGATTTTAATTTTGATTATGATTTGGACTAGGATTTTCAAACGCATTCTTCACTATTTTCTTTAAAGCAAAGTATTGTTGTATCACTACACTTCAAAATAATCTCTCATATACAATACATTGCTAATGAGAAAAAAAAAGTAATATCTTTTAAGATATTATAAGATTGTTTTAATTATATATATATATATATATATAT
>Ga0209489_109684_pt1 | contig 11715 bp, 6 predicted proteins | sample SiratrowhiteBW_FD_187527 | JGI IMG/M metagenome (GOLD analysis project Ga0209489, IMG submission 187527) | Root nodule microbial communities of legume samples collected from California, USA - Siratro white BW (SPAdes) (version 2) | ecosystem: Host-associated > Plants > Roots > Nodule | place: USA... | reverse complement strand
AAAAAAAAAAAAAAAAAGCAAACGAACATAAAAATAAGTAAAGAATCAAACAGAAAAAAAAAATGCAGGCATCAACAATCTATATTAAATTTTGAAATTTTGATCTTAACATGTGATTCGGGGTAGTAAAAGCAATAAAACACACTCCTTGTGATTGGAAACACGTTTGAGATTGAACTTGCACTATAAAACTCTTGTGGAAATGACTATAAAAAAGCTAGCATCCTTTATAGCTTGGTTGTAATTCTTTCTTGGTGATCAACTCTCTGTATAACCCTCCTATAGTCTTTTGGAAACTTTAACTTTTTTTAACAGATGAAGAATCTACGTTTCTTAAACTAAATTCATTCACTTTATAATTACATAAAACATTGTGTTGACACTTTTACCAATGGATGACAATCTTTTAGGTTGGATGATGTGTCCTTATTTTTTTATTTTGAATAAATTGCATGTATGTCTCACTATACAAGTTTAATCTTTCTTTACGTGGTTTTTTACATTATAGCTATGCATCTTTAATATCTATTTTATTTATATTCAACATGTTTTACGTTGATAATTTTTCTTTTGTAATTTTGACAACATATAACGAAAACTAATAACTTGAATCACATATAAAGGTGTCTATGTAACCACTATATTTGAAATGATTTAATAGTTATTAAAAGAAACGTTACGTGCCTGATACAACCTATTTGGCTTGAGGCTGGGGCTTGTGACCAATATTGGGCCCAAAGGGTGTTGTTAATATAAGATGAGTATTAAAAAGTATTTACGTATTCATGAAAATGGGTTGCAGATAATGCAGACCCAAAAATATATATACTTACTTTTAATGGGTTGAACGGTTATGTATTATCTGTTTTAAAATACTATTTCACATCCTTAAGCAAATATCTGTTAGAGGAAATAGGTAAAATATTAGAATGTTGCTACATAATTTGGATACAATTTTGGTACTAGAATCCATTGTTTTTTAAGAAAAGGGAAGGAATAAATAAAACATGTCTATCATGAGATAGGGGACTCAACTTCTATTTGAATTAGCCAAGAACAATCAAAAACTTCAGTAACTATAATAGAAATGTTACGGGCCTAATAAAGCCTATTCGGCTTGAGGCTGGGGGCTTGTAACCAATGCTAGGCCTAAGGGGTGTTGTTAGTATAAGAGGAGTATTAAAAAGGATCTACGTATTCATGAAAATGGGCTACAGATAATGCAGGCTCAAATATGTATATACTCACTTTTAATGGGCTGAACGATTATGTGAAAGATAATCATCTGTTTTAAAATACTATTTTAGATCCTTAAACAAATATCTGTTAGAGGAAATAGGTAAAATATTAGAATGTTGCTACACAATTTGGATACAATTTTGGTACTAGAATCCATTGTTTTTTTTTAAAAATGGAAGGAATAAATAGAACATGTCTATCATGAGATAGGGGACTCAAAACTTCTATTTGAATTAGCCAAGAACAATCAAAAACTTCAGTAGCTATAATAAAAACAAAAGCAAGCAACATAGTTGTGATGTGATAGACTATAGTATATATTCTTGTTTTTCTACTAGCGAACATTTATAGATGTAGTTACATAAGCAACATAAGTTATTTTTAGTAATTGCATTTATGTTGTTTGTCTTTATGTTATGCGTGTTTATATTTATTTTCTTTTATTTTAAGAAGTAGACTCTAAGTCTAACTCAACCTTACAAAACCAACTATAAGATGAGATTTGTATCTTCTTATAAACTATTGAAAAACTTTATCTCTCATGTGTGGGACTATATATTTAAGAGTGGTCCGATAGTAGGTTTTCCGATAGGCTCATCAACCTTGTTAGAACATACTTTAATACCATCTGATTTTAACTTTAACTCAACCTTATAAAACCGACTTGTAAGGTAAAATTTATATTTGTATAAACTATTAAAAGACCTTATTTTTAGTCATTGTAATATCTTTTACCTTTTATCTTTTAAACCTTTTACAAGTATATTATTAATGTTATTGATGTGCTAGAGGTTGTTAATGCAAAAACACATAATTTGGGACAATAACATCATATAAACTGATTGCTTTTAAGGAATCCATTATATTATCTCATGCCTAATAAATGATTTTAACATCATATATATTATACCAAAAATGAATATAGTTTTATCATAAATCAAAAGTAACATTAAATGTCAACAATTTATGATGTATTATAATAATCTTCCACTTCAATTCATATTTTAAGATTTTAAAAATGTTATTGCTGAACACTATCAGTAGTTTCACTTTTTGTCTTTAATTAAAAAAAAAGGATTTAACTTTAATCTATTGTCATAATTATTACAAAAGGGTTGACTTTGTAGATAATAATCATAGTCAAACTCAAATTATTATATCCTAAATATAATTAGGAGTGGGTAAAACTATTCGTTTAACCTTACATTAGACCATAATTGAATCTTTTAAGTTATGGGACATGAGGTCATGCTAATGGATCTAAGCATAAGGAAAACTTTTCCAAAATTATTTCAGATTGATTGTCTTTGCCAATATCCAGTGTGTTTAAATTGCCAATACCACCAATAAATACAAGATGTTAGTAGATCCTATTTACTTAAAAAATTAACTAAATTAAGATTTAACCAAAAAGTTTACAGCCAAAGAACTAGCATGATAGCAAGAAAACAACTTTACACAAGTAAGGAAAAGAAGAACTCAAATATCATTTGGACTCTTAAATGATCAGTACTTACATATAATTATTTTGGCATGATATTTGTGAGTATGGACAGCACGGCATTTAACACTATCAAAATTGGGATCCCATAAATATGATAAATTCAAAAGTAAAAAAATAATTAAAATTCTAAATTCATATATTTATTAAATAAGGAATATAAAAATCATTAACAAATTTTGGAAGTACTAAGAGCATCTCATATAAAGTTTCTTAATGAGTTTTATAAAAATCAATCATTAGAAAGTCCTACCAATCCCACTAAGTTTTCTTTTTTAACTTAAGAAAATTCGATGTATAAAAATGATTTCTTTATAATAGAAGTACAGATTTTCAAGTAGAGATAAACAAACTTTTAAATAAAATTTATTTAAAATATAATTAAGTAAAAAATTATATAAAGAATATGAATTTTTAAAATTTATTGATTATTTATCATAAAAAAACTGAATATATATTTATTAAAAGTGATATGATATAATAACAACTTCATAACAAAAAATATTTAAGAAATCGTTATAAAGAATCTTTATTGAAAATTTCTCCATTTCAACACTTCTTTTATAACGATAACGTACACCTTCATTTGATATATATTTATTAAGTATTCATTTTCACATTTTATCATATCATATATTCTATATATAAACCTATAATTTGTATTCTTCTTTTATATGTATATAAGATTTTGATAAATTTATGAGTGTACATCAATAATCTTTTTATCACACTATAAAAAAACGTCAAAATAGCTACGAATAATTAGCTAAGAGTTGTGTTGGTTGCAAAATAATTATTATTTTACTAGATAGTATTACTTGCGTGGGTTTGACCGAAAAAAAAGTTTTTACATTTAGATTACTAATAATAATAATATTTTTTAAAGAAAGTACATAAATTGAGAAAAAAAATAAAAGTAAAAATATTTTAGAAAAAGTTACATTTAAATTGTAAAAAATTGAATTATTTTATATATAATATGAAATAGAAGTCTTAATATTATACTATAAAAATGTATAAATATTGAAAAAGAAAAAAAATGACATAGATGTAAGTTTGTAAAGAAAAGAATTATTGAAAAAAAATTAATAATATATAACTGTGAAATTGCTTGTTAAATTTTATTGAGTTATTTTTAGAATAAAGATTACATAAGAAAAATATAAAAATTATTAAGAAAGAAATAGAATAAGAAAAAAGTAATGTATTAAAAAAATAAAAGATTAAATAATAATTATGATTATTTATTATTAATTTGATGATGACAAAAAATAAATTAACATTTGATGACAAGTAAAACTAAATTGGATGAACACTTTAGCTAGTTTTACATTAACTAAGAACTTTAAATATGATGTTATAAAGTGGGTGTTGATAAAGCTGTAAATTTCAATATAGAGATTGAGGACTAATTATACAAATATGAAAGAATTTATATCAAGACTTTGTGTGTTACCTATTGCATTGATCTAATCTTTGGAGATTTGAAAAGACATTTGAAGCTATATCAAATTACCATCCAAAACCGAAGAAATATCATTATCATATCATTATCTATTACATTTATGGTAGTACAACGTTAGTTGGCATGTTGAAGAAGTTCTCAAAAGGAAGAGACTCAATAAGGTCTAGTATGACTAGATTTTTCACAAATTATTTTACTCTAGCTTGTCTTCATGAAATGAAATCATAATTTAGTAACATGTATGTCTAGTTTTAAGGAGTAAAAAACAAGTATGTTTTAAAATTTTACAAGAAGGAGGAAAGTTAAGAACATGGTATCCGATAGTCGATTTTAGAAGAATTACTAATCAAAGTTGTTGTCGGTCTTAAGGTGATCTTCTATTTATGGATTTACATATAAAACCTATACTATATTTTTTTTCTCATAAAAAAAAAAGAATATAATAAATGAGAGTATTTGGAATGATCCAACTTATTTGCAAAACCAAAATTATACAAAAATAATTTTGGAAATAAGTATATACAAAATTACCACTTTAATACAATGGTCATCGTCCACCCATTCCCAACCAAATGATATGGAAATTTCATTATCCTTTCCCAAACATACCTAAGATTAAACCTAACAACTAATTCACCCCTCATGATATAATCTTATGAACTATTCTATGACTTAAGTAATAATATTACCCACCACACACACTATGACAATTGAGTCTCCTAGAAAAGATGAGTTGCGTGTAAAGGATCCAACAACATCATTGACTCACTGGTTTGATATGATATTAGGAATAACTACTAATGATCCCATGATCGCCATGTTAGTAGCGCCAAACTCATGATTCCAAGAAATATAGTTCCACGATAACAGATTGAAAGGATCTAGTTCGCAGTTTAATGTTGCTATGGCTAAACATTAATCATTTAGAGCCTTTAGAGTTATTTGGTTTAGATCTCATTCATCTTGTTCAAAAAGGTACAAGACATACCTCGTGTTATGATTCTTATTAGTTCTTTCTTGCAAAGGAGAAAAAATAGGTAACAAATCTAATTTTTCTAACACTATTTATTATGGGATTCAACCAAATCATAATATAGGAGACCATAAAACACATTCATATTTTTCTCTTAAATAAGTATTGGGCATAGTAAGACTGTGAGCATAGATAGTAGATACAATTAGACGAGTTCACAACAAAATCCAAATACTTATGGCATCAATATCATTAGTGAAAATGTTTATTTTTATTTGTAGTTGATATGCTAATTTGAGATCATTTGTTTTTCATTCTAATGTATGCATATCGACAGATACACTAATCTGAAAAGGAGAATGTTGCCTTTTTAGATGTGTTTCCTAATTCATGCCCAAACTTTCAATTAAGCAATACCAAATATTTCATCTCCATCAAGTACAATATTACTAAAGATCATGCTATTTCTATGTTCATATATATATATATATCATTATTGTCATCCACATTATGTTTCCATTATTGTTTAACCTATACATGTTAAATTGGTGAAAGTGAAGTAACATTGTTGGGAAAAACAGATGATAAATCAATCTATTTGATAAATAAATCTCAAACCAATCTAAATATCTTGAAATTTAGTAATAGGTGTTGCATATTCTCCTCCCTTTCTTTAAAAAAAAAAAAAAACATAACTTAGAATTCATCACTATTCCTCTTTTTTAATTTATCATTAATAGTTATACTTTTTTTTTACTTAATCTCTAAATTAAGGAATGTGTCTGAACTTCAAATAGTCTAAAAAAATTCTTTATTTTCAACATAGACATTACTCTGCAATATTTTGTATGCACTTTTATTTACGTTGATGATATTTACTTTATTTGAGGAGGAGTCTCGAGATGGTGAAGACAGTGATAATCTTGAAGATTATATCATTAAAAGATTAAAAATAGAGATTTGAAATTGTGTTTTTATTTTTAACTATTTAATTATTATCACCTTAAAAATTTATATTTTGTACTTGTTATTTAGTATAGTTTGAACTTATATATAATAGGTGTGTATTACTAAACTTAGTTTAAAGTTATAAAATTAGTATCTTCTATTTTGATTAGCTATATGGTATTAAAATGTTAAATAAATGTGATATAATTTTTTTTTCTTGTGGAGGAGATTCTTACCGGATTTACAACTCAATGGTAGGAGTTGAGACAATGGAGTTTCCACAAATTTAAGTAGACTCGAATATGATAACCTTTTCTTACACCATTCCATAGAAGTATTTTGATTTTGGTATGATCTACAACAATGCCATGTATATAGCTGTATCTAAAACGAGAAGTATATTCAGCTCAAGATGTGGGAAATTCACGAGGGGAAAGATTCAATGCACATTGGTTTTCTTTATAAATTTTTAGATATATGCCTCCATTCATATTATGAACCATCCTCATGAAAACTTAGTTGTGGGGGCAATTATAGTCTCTACTATGAAATGATTGCGGCTACTTCATCCTATATAATATTATTTTCATACACAAAGTTGGTACTTAATTTATTAAGCAGTGTAACAAGATTTACTCACTGAAGTGTTGACTCAATATGCTTCGGAGTCCAAGAAAAAGAGGAAAGTGAAAACAAGTTTCTGGTTTTTTTATTCGTATATTAAAGATATGCATGTATGAACAAATGGAAGCATCTTGATTCAAGGCGATTCTACACCTTACGTAACAAGAGAATAAACGTTATATAGCACTGACATATATGTATATACACACAACTTTCAAGTGCTTGTTTGATTGTATAAAAGCTTTTGAGTCTTATGGCAGACACACACACACAAACACTAGGATATGTTGAATGTATAAGATGTGGACATTAGTTGTTTCATTGGGACCACGTGCATCTTCAATGGAATCCTCGATTGCTATATATTGAAACCAGACGAAACTGAACATCCAATAATGCCTAATATTTACTTTCTTGCTACGTGAAGAGCAATGGTCAAGATTATATTGATCATTTTGTAAACTACATGGAACAGTTCAGGAATATAATAATACTATCCAGCAACTTGGTTGGTTTTATTTAACTTCTGTGTGTTAGGATTATTTAATTTGTACGTTAACAGTCAATCAAATGTTCTTCAATTGAATTTCAAGGTTAGTTGTGATATAACATGAAGAGTTCATATATATATAACTTGTTTTAAGTTTCGCAAAAAAGTAACCTGAAAACACGTAATGCTACCTGTGCAAATCAGTTTAGAATGAATTCAAATATGTGTACAAGGAAAAACAGCAACATTTATTTGCTAACTAGAACGATATATGGCTAGTATGAATCACCAGTTCAATACTAAGTGGAGTAGAGAGTTAATTATTGATCACAGTTGAAATAAATCATTATGAATACAGATAATTCAAAGTCTTCTGCTGAGAGAATGATAATGGTTACAGTTCCAATTCTCTTGTAAGAACAACATATCTAGCTAGTTGAGGATTCAAGGAAACAAATTTGAATTGACCAGCACTAAGATTTATGAGTGTAACACATGCATCTGGGAAAAACAAGCATGGCTTAGAAGCTCCACTTTGGCTAATCATTACTATCTTACTTAATTATTTCTTCAAAATCGATTATATATAATAATAATTAGTTGTAGCTCACAAGCAAAAGCAAAGAAAGAAGCATTGGACTAGACCAGTTATAATGGAGTGGATTGTGTTTTTATCAAATGAAATCAATTCATCGCAGCTACCTGATTTCAGTGAGGCATTATTCAACGGAGTCCTTAATTAACTAAGAAATCGATATTAAGTTTGTTTCAGCAAGTCCCAATTTCAACTTCCCATTTTACCAAATTTCTACATATCACTGAAAATAACAACGAAACTAAATGTTATTTAAGACTTAAAGAAAGTGATAACAAGTGCATAATAATGTGAGAATAAGATAGAAATACTAAAAATAATAAATATTAACAAAATATTTTATTTATAAAAAATTATATACAATCATTATTCTTAACACGCATTCCCCTTTACTAGTGTGAACGAGGAGTGGTATTTTTTATTTCAGGGTTATAATCTGGCGCAAACATATTTATTTTGGCATGTTAATGCTTTGTCATAAATATATCAAGTGGTACCTTTTATTCTCTTTTTCCTTTTGTGCGTGGTTGGCGGCAGATAATATTAAAACTAGCCATTGAAGATTCCACACAAACCAGTATAATACCTTATTAGAAGGTTACGTATCTATCCTTTATAGGTATGAAACAGAAAATGAAGACACATAACCCAGTTTTATTTGAAATAACCCAAATATATATATATATATATATTTGTTCTGCCTTTTCTTTTTACTACAGAGAATAGACAAAAAAGATAAGAGAAAGGAGTGTGAAACAAGATAATTAATATATTAGTGTAGATCAAAGGAGGGAAAGTGTTATTGTTAAAATATTTTATATAGCTAATACAATTAATATGATTTTATCATCCATGACATGCCTCGCATCAAGGATATGTAGTCCATGTTTATCTAAAAGAAGAAAAAGATTGTCATCTATAAATAGAGCTCAATTGTAGTACGTAAGTGCCACCTCATCTTCCATTGCTATTACCTTCTGAATCATCTAAACCATAACTTAGTAATATAAAAAATTGAAATTTCAGTTTATAAGCACTGCACAAATGATAATAGATAAAAAAATGTTAGCCAACAAATTAATTTCCTTCAATATAATATTTGTTTTGATAAAAATATATCTGTCATTATAAATATAGAAGTGTATGATTGTAATGTGATACTAATACTGATAGTTTCATTAATATATATATATATATATATATATATATATATATATATATATATATATATATATATTGGTTGTGTGTGTGAATTTTATTTAGTATTATAAAATAAAGAACTGCCATTGAAATTAGTTAAAAATAACTTTATTAAACTCAAACACAGGCACTTGCACAATATATAGTAGCTAATTATGAGTGTAGGAAGTATCTAAATGGCACTGCTCAAACTTGCCGCATGGTCATGATCATACCAATATTTTTTGGAAAAGGAAGAAAAGTATCTTAGTAAAGTTTGTTTTAACATCATTACTCGTTTTGTGTAGCTCACGCTGAATTAATTGATCTCAAGTGAGACTATAAGAATGTACTTGAGAAAATAAATAAACATGATACGATCACACAGAACAAGCCATCATCATAAATACAGACTCAATGCTGGCTCATTTTGCTCACACTCCAATCTTGATTTTTCTTGTAATTGTAATCAAACAACCCTAATCATCATTTGGTAAGATGGAGATTTTCACTTAACGAGAAATCGAAGAAATCTCTATCCAATGCTGCCTCTCAAAACTATACACACTGATTGAAACTTGAAAGTAGTGCTCCCATTGCTCGAGTACCAACTAAGTGTTATTTAGTTTCGTTTATAAAAATTTCAAATTATATGAAAAATCAAATCACAGTAGAATTAACCAACCTGATAATTTATAAATCTCACTGCAATGGACCTATCTAATAGTGGTTATTATAGTCAACATTCAAGAAAACCAATATATACATGCCACAACCTATATATATATTGCAAATAATAAAATTCAGAACATTTTCTTTTTCCTTTCTGTGGTGAAACTTCTTGGGAAATTCTCCTATGTTGATGGAAATGCATGAATCTTGTGTTGATAGCAAAGGCAGGGAAGAATATTCAATGATCACTCATTAATGAAAAGGCAAAGTCTGCTGGAGTTGGTTGTGAATGCTGGAGAGCAGAATAAGTAAAGAAGGCATAGGCACTAAGATTGAAAGAGCACACGTCATGACAGGGTGGGACTGATGTCATCATAAACTCCACTCACAGGAGCTTCTCGTGGGTTATGGAATTGGTAGTGGTGGTGCAGCTATCATCAAATGTTTGAATAGGGTTCTTCATTCTAAAATTAAATTCTTAACACTGTATTCAAAACTATTGGGGAATAAAAAACATGTACATGTAAAAAGGTATATTAATTATACATAAAAAGATGGAACATAAAAAGCTAAGAAGAATGGGACCGAAGCAGACATGCGTGTGATGACCACAAAAGTGCCCTAGAAAACAAGTACCCTTTCTCTCTAAGCTTCCATTCTCTACAGAAAAAAACATTATATAATTAAGTGAAAAAAAAAACTTAAAAGAGGGTTCCATGCCGAAGCATATTAATAGTAACTTGCAGAAAGAAAAGAAAACAGTGCCTAGTGACTGACCTAATTTAGAAAAAGATAACCCTCTTTCCCTAAAGAAATAGTGAAAGGATGCATGAGAGGAGACATAGTAATGTGGTTTTGTGTACTTGCAATTAAAATGTTATGTTTCATCTACCTTGTGTTACTTATATGCAGTAATGTTGTTCTGAACCAGGGTTAATTATGTCATATGGAAAAAAGGTAAGAGAGGGAGAATAATGCTTAAATTAATGTATGGCCCGTACTCTTTTATTTAAACAATAATTTGAAAACTCTAAAATAAGGAATTTAGGAAGATAATTTCATTGGTAATTAACTTTTAAAATGTTAAAAAATAAGTTCGCTAAGAATCCTTTGGAAATACGTCTAGTGGATTTTCAAAAACTTATGATATATCCAAACACTTTTCCTTAAAAAAAGAAAATATGTGAAGTATAAAAGTTTAAAATGGTGAATGCTTCTTTTTGGATGTGCACATATTTTTTTAAACAAAATTTAGACTCAAGTAAGACTATTTTAATTTTAAGATGGAAACAAACTATCATCCTGATAAAAAAAAAAATTATATTCAACTACATATAAACTTTACACGTTACACAATTACCTAAACTTTTCATATAAACATTAGAAAAAATCACATCGACATGTGTTAGTGGTTTCTTTTAAAAAAACTGCATAGTCTCATTGTCTTGTTAACATTAAAAACTCTTTTATATGGATGCACAGTATAATATAATGCAATTCTGGGATAGCACGAGGGTGCTAGTGTAATATATTTTTAAAACATTAAGTCTACTATTCCTAGAAGAAAAACACGTGTGTGTATAGATTTTGAAAAAATAACAAAGTATCAATATTTTTATTTTAAAATTATTTAATGGTGTAAAAATAGATGTTGAAAATAGAATAAACAATAAAAATATTTTTTATTTAAAATATTATGGTATATGTAAATTTAATTTGGAAATAATTTAAAATATAAAATATTTAAATAGTGGTTAATTGTGATATATTCCTTTAAAACATAAATAACATTGCTATCTTAAATTTAGGAACAATAAATATCTATCAACGTTATTAAAAAAAATTAACTTTAAATATTAGAGAAATAAAGTTTTTCTCATCATACAAATGTTTTAAACTCAAATAAAGTGTAGGATATTTATTTAAATTTTTAATTATAGTATATAAAAGGTATTCATGGTGGTATGAAAAAAAAATCATCAAATAGATAGAAACCCTAAGATTGATTAGAAATAACTAGTTATATATA
>Ga0209489_109683_pt1 | contig 11717 bp, 3 predicted proteins | sample SiratrowhiteBW_FD_187527 | JGI IMG/M metagenome (GOLD analysis project Ga0209489, IMG submission 187527) | Root nodule microbial communities of legume samples collected from California, USA - Siratro white BW (SPAdes) (version 2) | ecosystem: Host-associated > Plants > Roots > Nodule | place: USA... | reverse complement strand
AAATTTGACTTAAAATCAGGATTCCATCAAGTAAAAATGGATCCAGAATCTATAAAATGGACAGCATTTTCCTGTTCAGAAGGATTATTTGAATGGAAAGTTATGCCATTCGGATTAAAAAATGCCCCCCAAATTTTCCAAAGAAAAATGGATAATATTTTTGGAGAATATAAAAGTTTTACATGCACATATATCGATGATGTTTTGGTATTTTCAAAAACAAAAGAAGAGCACTATCTTCACTTAAAACAAATCCTGCATGTATTTGAAAAATACGGATTAATTATCTCGAAGTCAAAGATAGAAATCTGTAAAAATCATATATCATTCCTAGGTACTGAAATAGGTAATGGAAAGATAAAGCTTCAACCTCACATAGCACAAAAAATAATTGATTTTCCTGACAAAATGGAAGATATAAAGACCCTGAGATCCTTCTTAGGATTATTAAATTATGCAAGAGGATATATAAAAGATTTAGGAAAATACACATCTCCTTTATATAATAAAACCTCTTTAACAGGACAAAGAAAATTTAATTCTGAAGATATTAAATTGGTCAAAGAAATTAAAGAAAAGGTAAAAAATCTTCCAGAATTATCCCTACCATTAGATTCTGACTATTTAGTCATAGAATGTGATGGATGTGAATTAGGATGGGGAGCCATCCTAAAGAAAAAGAAAAACAAATATACAAATATAACTGAAGAAGAAATTTGCAGGTATGCCTCGGGAAAATACCATACAAACCCACAGATTTACACCACTTCAACAGATTACGAAGTAAATGCTGTGATAAATGCGATAAAAAATTTTGAATTATTTATTATAAATAAGACAGAAATAACTATAAGAACTGACTGCGAAGCCATAGTAGCTTATGCAAATTCCCAGTTACATAGTGACAAAAAACCTCACAAAAGATGGGTACTCTTCAAAGAACTGGTCTATCATAATGGTATAAAGGCAACCTTTGAACATATAAAAGGAATAAAAAATGTTGTAGCTGACATTTTGGCTCGTTTTGCAGGTAATCATGAAACCAACAAAGGTGAATTACCATAATGTAAAAGAGAAAATGAAGTTTGGAAGCCAAGAGCTTCCAATACTTACAAATCATTATCTCTACCATGGTAGAGAACAAATGAATGACAAATTTAATGTTCTAATCGACCATATTTGGAACATCCCAAAAACCACTAACCAAAATGAAAATTATGTGGTTTCAATAAAAAAGGGGATTATTTGCGCCCTTTACAATTTCTGCAATGTAGACAACCAAGGATTACCCATCCTTACAAAGGCCTCTCCCTCCGGAAAAGGCTATACTTATTTTTCACTATTATCTGGACCCCACAAAGGAGTCTTCACAAACTTTGCTGACTTATGCACAGCAAAAGAAGGAATAAAAAATCCAAGATACAAAGGATTTTATACAAAAGAAGAAGCAGAAAAGTCTCTGGAACTTGATACCATCAACCCAGAAACTATAAAACAGGCCCTAAGCCCAGAGCCAATTCAAATCAGAAGTCAGGGCAACATAAGGCCCAATACTTATAAAGATCAAGTGGTCTCCTCTTTGACACCTCCAAAAGAAACAAATCTGAAAAAATTCAAGATTCTACAAAAGTTTCTTTTAAAAATTCACAGAAGAGAAGCTGAAGTTCCTGGAATATACGTCACAGTACAAGCATACTTCAACTCTAGAAATATTTGTTGTAAAAGCGATGAACTATGCAACAAAGTTACAAATGGTAATTGTCCATGCAAGATAAAATTCTTATTCCGAAAAGCAGCTATTGACATGGAACAATACAAAATGGTGGAGTATGAAGAACTCGCTCTCACACCAAGATTATTTCTTGAGTATGGATTGTTAGATTCAATGCTAATCCCTCCATCCAAGAAGTTTGATCAGTTCAGCCTTGCCGAAAATGAGGCCATAAACTACCTACAGGCAGTCATGATGAATCATATTGCCTTAAAAATTACTTCTTGCCCTCCCAGAATACACGACGAGGGATCTTATGCTACTCATGTCATCAAAGTCCTTTTTGACGACCATACAGAATATCCAATTCTGTATAATGAAGGATACGAGGCTTGGGAGATACTTGGTAACCTAGATTACCAATATAATTTGTTCAGAGCACAAATCATGGGAAATGACTGGTTTTTCTCCGAAAAGGATGAAGCCAGTTTCAATCTGATCAAAGAAACTCCTACCACAAAGATGTTTCTCCCTGTAGAAAATGGGAAGATATTTTTACCATTTCCCCAGGAGGCAAATAACAAATTAGTCCAACATTTCCAGCGTGAAAAGATAAATCGAAAAATATATGAATCATCTGGATGCTATGGACAACAGACACCTTCAAATGACATATCCATGTCAGAAACTTCAGAAAATCCAGAGCCTACAGAAGACTTTGAAGAGACGTCTGAAACCATCTCGGTTACAAGAAAAGAATAAAATTCTTTCTTCAATCAATACTCTGGATAACGTGTTAATGGACCACACTGGGTCTACACGTAACAGAGAAAAGCTGAAAGAATCTATTCTTTTTCAAACAAAGGCCATGTGAAGCAGACAAGACACTGTTTGCTTTTTGAAAATGTAATAAGTGCCTTTCCTGTAGCAAGTTTGTCTTTATATATGTATGAGTCTATAAAAGGAGGGTTCCTCCTAAGTTGTAAGAAATAGAGATTCAATATATCAGAACTCTAGTGTGAGAAACTCTGCCTTCTCTCTACTTTCCTTTGCAAGATTTCTTTCTCTTTCTCTTGTGCTGAAGAAAATATTGTAAGTTTTTACTATGTCCGGATAAATTTTTCCTGCATGTCTTAATAGATGCCTTAATTATTTTATATAGTATATGCGAATATGATTTAAACTTGTTGATTTTATGCTAAGATTAAAATTAGAAGAAAATTAAGCTTTCGTTGAGGCATGGTGAATTGACCAAGAACAGGCCAGAGTAAGACCCTAAGGTTGGGCAGTCGTAAGTCCTGAAAGAGGTCTTCTTAATATCCAAGAAGACGAAAGTTGTAGAACTTCTAATTTTAAAGTTAACATAAAACTGACAAGTTATCATATTCTAAACTATACTATATAGAATAATTTATTGTGTATTCTATTAAGACATGTTCCCAGATTATTTTACTTAACATCCTTTTCTGCTCTATATCTTTCTCTTCCGCTTTTTACTTAACATCCTTTTCTGCTCTGTATCTTTCTCTTCCGCTCTTATATTATCTGCTTATATTTTGTTTATATCTTCTCATATTTGGTAAAAAAAAAAAGAGTAAAATTATAAAATTTTGAAAATTATAAATTCCTAATTAGGAGGCTCTGCCACCTTTACTGGAGCTTATAATTTTATCTTTATATAAAATTCTAACTAGGAGGCTCTGCCACCTTTACTGAATTTTATATCCACTTATAATTGTAGATATATTAAAGGGATTCCCTATCTTTTGTATATCGGCTGGAACACCCGAGGTTGCAGGGCTACTGGTCCGAAGAAGGGGCTATTGAAAGAACAAAAGTTCGTTTAGACCCCCTTGAACCTCTGGTTTAACAACGCCACGTACAAAAGGGTGTTTAAAACCTTATAAATAAACCACTCTGATATTGGGCAATCTCTAGAATAATGTCCTGTTTGTTGGCAGGCGAAACATTCTAGTGGCTTTGTATAATTTTTGTCCTGTCGGACCTTTCGAACATGCTTGTTTTTATCCAGGATAGGTTTTCTAGCATTAGAACTCCTAACCGAGTATCTTTTAGTTTGTTGTCTTTTCTTAGGAGGTGGTTTGTATTGCGGTCAGACAATACAAGGGGCTATTGAAAGAACGAAAGTTCGTTTAAACCCCCTTAAACCTCTAGTTTAACAATGCCACATATAAAAGGGTGTTTAAAACCTTATAAATAAATCACTCTATACTATTTTAAGTTTCAATAAACAACTTCTCTCTAAATATGAGAAGAGTTCTAAATAATTATTTATTTATTATAGTAGTCAAGATATGAATCTTCAACCTGTAAAGTCGTCAAAGTTTACAACCTACTCCATCCCATATTTCTCTCTAGCTCTCTCCTACGTGATTAATCTAAGATTAAAAATAAAAAAAAGAAGCACTCCACGTGCTGTGGACCAAAGTGACAGTCGCTTTAAATCAGGAAAGGATTTGAAATGACATGTAGAAAGCTGAAAACGTCACATATCATATTCAACCAAACAGGGTTCACACGTTTAGATTTTATCGCTTTTCTGGATTTTAAAGTTCACTCGTTAAAATTAATAAGTGGCATTGATTTGATTTTAAAGCTGATGATATAATAAAATGGTAATATTGAAATCTGTCGGAATTAATTTCTTACGTAAATTATTTTTAGAATATTAAATTTGAATTTTTTTTTTCTTGTGAGTGATTAAGTTATGTTCGGACAACTTGTATTTCAGAAATTGAGTTAAACTTTTTTTTTATTATTATAAAGTTATGTATGATATGAAGCGTTTTTAATTTTTTTTTTAAATTAAAAGTCCTGTGTGACAAAAATCAAATTTTATTCTTTTAAATTAAAATTGTGTGTGATAAACATTTTTTTATTTATTTAATTACCGTCGTGAATGATAAATATAGTTTTTTATTATTAAATTTATAATAAACACACTTTTTTTATTTTTTGCTTTTTTTAAATGAAGTTGGTATGTCAAATAGTCTATTTGTTTTCTCATTCAATAGAATTTGTATTTATTGTACACGATTTTTATCTAAAAAGAAACGTAATGTTTGTTGTGTAGTACTTCAATAAGTTATATTTCCTATGCATGACTTCAGTTTAAAATAACAATAATAAATCATCCATGTTACATACAATCTATTTATAAATGTGAAAAAAGTTCAATTTGTACTCGTGAAACACAACCCTTTCAATATGAAATGATGCTTCCTAAACATGACTAACAAATTCACAAAATAAAATTTAAATGTATTAATTTTAGTAAATTTAAGAAATTATTCTAGAATGATAATTTTTTTGAAATTTATCACATTTTTAATGGGTGTTCTTTAGATGAGGAGTGAATAATACTATTTATATAAGTTTAATGTAATAAAGACTAAATATATAAACATGATTGATTTCTTGTCCTATGAATTATCATTATCTTTAAGGACTTATTCATATTATGTTATATAAAGCTTTTAAAATGGAACAAAAACTTTTTGGGTGGGACCAAACGAAAGGTCCAGGATAAAAGAAGATAGGAAAAGAGAGAAGAGTGAGTGAAAGTGTTTTTGAAAATAGATACACCTATTTATAAGTAGAGTATACTTGACCTATACAGGCATTGACCCCCTTCATCAGCTGAGAGGAAGGGGAGAAGGCTCCGATCAATGAGTGAACTATTATAAAAAAAATTTATTGTGGAGAGCTAGTCAAAGTTCGTAATGGTCAAGGAGAAAATTGTTCTAGAAAAAAGGGCACATTGAAGAGAGATAAGCAACATTTGTGGATCTTTTGCAAAAAGAAACTTTGAAGATCATGTCTTTAAATCTGACAGAGTTCATCTCTCTACCTGGGCTTTTGTTTTATTGCAAGAAAACTCAATAAGCATGGATCTTTTACAATTTCAACTTTTATAACAACCCCCTACATATTGCAAAAGACAATAAAAGAAAGAGGAAAAGAAATCATGGGTCTTATATAAGATGTAATGCATTAGAACTAGTATAACAAACTATATAAATTAATCCTAAGTTTAGAAAGTTAACACATAATGTAGTTGTTATAGCAAGCTATATGAACAAAAAATGTTTAGTGTGCGTTAGCGGTTCATCAATCACAACACCCTGTCACAATTGTTGTTGTTACCATTGTGTTACGCTTACTAGGCAATGCATGTGTCTGATATTCATGAGCGCTCTAAAGATATTGCCAATATCTCATGCAAGCGACTCTACTTGACATTATATAGGTGATTTCATCAAATGTAGGTTGTAAATCATACATCACCCTTAAAGAATATGAAAATCATTGAAAACCTTGTTAGAAGTTAAAATTCCTTATACCACATAGAATTTTAGCTACAATCCTAAACATCTCGATGATGCAATATGTAACACTTTCAAACACCATAGAAATGGAAAAAGTATGATTTTAAATCAATTTTAATGCTAACAACTAAAACATGAGTTGTTTTCACCCATATGAACCTTATTCATAGGATCTCCAATCATAGACGTTGGGTTTCCATCACTTGTTTATTTACAAGTAGCTTTAGTTCCACTCCTCTTGATGTTTCTAAAATCGTGTTTCTTCCCAGGGGTCTCATTAGAGGATTTGCTATATTTTGTTCTAAATTAACATAATGAATGGAAATTGTTCCATTATTTAGAAGTTGTTTTATCAAATTATGTCTCAATTGTATATGTCTATTCTTTCCATTATAGGTTTTTGCTTTTAGCTATAACTATCACTGACTTGCAATCACAATGCATTGATATAGATGGGGTTGGTTTCACTCTTAATGGAATGTCTATTAAGAAGTTTTCCAGTCACTTAGATTCATTTTCAACCATTTCAAGAGCAATAAACTCTGATTTCATTGTTAATCTTGTAATAATTGCTTGGTTGATCTTCATGTAGTCGCACCACCCCCAAGTGTAAGAACATAACTATTAGTGGATTTTGTCTCAGGTAAATCAAAGATTTAATTATCATCATTGTATCCTTCTAGTACAGTATAAAATCCACTATATTCAATGACATAATCCATTGCACCTCTTAAGTATTTCATGAATCTTGCAAGTGCATCATAATGATCCTGATTAGGACATTAGTGTACCTACTCAGTCTACGTACTACATAAGTAATGCTTGTTTTAGAAAAGTTCATTAAATATAAGCTCCCAATTATTTGGGCATACTAAGATTGAGAAATATATTCTTCTATACTTTTCTTTAATTTAGAGTTATCATCATAAGGGACGCTTACTAGTTTAAAGTAATGATAACCAAATTGTCTAAGAAGTTTATCAACATATTGTTCTTAAGATAGTAATATACTATCTCCCTTTCTTATGACTCTAACTCTCAAAATTACATTTGTTTCACCCATGTCTTTCATTTCAAACTTAGATCCCATAAATAATTTTATTCTAGGGACTATATCATTGCATGTACTGAAAAGTAGCATGTCATCAATATATACACATATAATGACACATTCACCATTTTCAAATTTAGTGTACATAAATTTATCATTATCATTAGTTAAAAAACCATTAGAATGTAAAACATTATCAATTTTTTCCTTTCATTGTTTTGGGGTATGTTTTAGTCCATATAAAGATTTTAAAAATTTGCATACTTTGTTCTCTTGATCATGAACTACACACTCTTTAGGTTGAGTCATAATTTTCTTCTTCTAGTTCACCATTCAAGAAGGTTCTCTTAATATCTATTTGGTGAACAACTGACTTATGGGTAGATGCTAAAGCTAGCAACAGTTAAATAAAGGAAATCTTAGTATCTGGGACAAAAGAATCAAAGTAATATATGTTGGGTGTTTGAGTAAATCCTTTTGCTACTAACCTTGTCTTATATTTTTCTATGGATCCACCAAGGTATTATTTTTTTAAATACCCACTTACAATCAATGGTTTTTGGTCCTTTAGACAAATTTACTAAATCTTAAGTATTATTTTTCTTAATTGAATCAATTTCAATCCTGATGAACTTATCCCAATGTTTGTCATCAGGAGCATTAGTAACTTCTAAAAAACTTGTTAGATCATTTTAAACTAAATAAGTGTAAAAATCATCTCCAAAAAGGAAATATTCTTTCTTCACCTTTTACTTTTCCTCAAATCCTCACCCATGGCATCATTAGTAATATCTATAGGTTTTTTTGGGATGATATCACTAACCTTTAAAGGACAAATATGTTCAAAAAACTTAACATTTTTTTGTCTCTACTATAGTATTACATTCAATTACATCAATTTTAAGAACAATAAACTTGTAGGCAACATTGTGATCCACATAACCTAAGAACATGCAATCAAAGGTTTTAGAACCTGTTTTGCTTTTTTTAGGAACAAGTAAAATCACTTTGACTAGCGACCCCCAATCTCTTAAGTATTTAAGATTATGTTGATAACATTTCTGTTGGAGATCCCACATCAACTAGAGATGAGACCTTTCAATAGTTTTATAAGTGGGTGCAAACCTCACCTTACAAGTTGATTTTGTAAGGTTGAGTTAGGCTTAAAGTCCACTTCTGATATGGTATCAGAGCTATAAGCTTAACTAGCAATTTTCAATCCTATCAATGGTCATCTCTACTTCTTCCACTTACTCTGTTGTGGAACTTGTCACATCAACTCAACTACCCATTAAATTATCTTCTTCAAATTACCTCATCTGGTACAAGCAAGTTAGTCTATTGTTGGATGCAAATAATATATTCAACTATGTTTCTGGCACTCTTCCTTGTGGATGAATTAAAGAGAGTGGATTTGCGGTGAAAGTGTGGACAAAGTTGAATTGTTTGAATTAGGAGAAAGATAGTGAGACAAAAGAAAGATTTATAAAAGTTTGTAAATAATTTAATAGATGTGATATTATAAAATAATTTTTTAATAGATAAAATTATAGTTAAAATTAATTTAAGATTAAATATAATTAATTTATTGAGTGTGATTAATAAATTTATTATTATTTTAATTGATGGAATTATAAAAGTATAAGTTATTTTAAAATTAAAATTAAAATAAAAAATTAAATTAATATTGTTAATAATATTATTATTTTATAAATTTATTTTGATTATTATTATAATTTTAATTTTATTATTATTACTTTTATTATCATTTTAAAATTTCATTATTTTTATTATTATAAATATTATTTATGACTATATAATTTTTTTTATTATAATTTTATTATTATTTTTATTTTTTAACATTAATATTATTAATAATCATCTTATATTATTATTAATTATTATTAATAATTTTTATTAATATATTATTATTATTTTATTATACTCTCCTCACTTCTTTCGCACATGCTCCTATTCTTTCTTGTTTTTTTTAGTATATTATTATTTTTTATTTCTTTACTTTTTTCTACATTTCATCCATTCTCTCCTTTCTGTATTAATATCAAATAAGCCGTTAATGAAACAGTTTAATTTTTCACAAACTTTTATATTAAATCAACTCAAATCTACTCTCTCACTTCCACTTTATATTCAAACAAACTAACTCTTAAGGCTTTGTTTGGTTGGAAAAGTAGATTTGAGGAAATGGATTTAAAGGAATTTAAGTGGATTGTATGTGGATGATAAGGTATTGTGTGTGGATGATAATGTTGTTTGGATTAATTGATAGATGGTAAGATTTGAAGGGATTTGAAAGGAATGTTTGTGAAACTTTGAGAATGATTTGACAAATGTCATAGATTTTTTTATTTTTTTAATTTGTATATTTGTGAAATTATTAATTGATCCTTGTGAAAAAAGATATTCCTTAATTTTCAAACTCATTTATAAAAACTGTTTGATAACTTCAAATTACATTACTTCAAATCTCTTCACATTAAGATCTATCCTCCAAATCTTCTACAATTTATTTTTTTAAATTAATGCAACCTAACAGACTTCATTCACAACAATCCATCATCTTAAAAAAATACATTCACTCAAAATGATTCAATCAAACACAAGTATAAAAATTATACTGAAGATAAATAATTTCTTTGAAATTGATGGGATGTTTAATTAGTGTTATTTAGACGAAAAGAAAATAATTTCATCAAATTTGTCCATGTAAAACCTCAGGTTAAAAGAAAATGTGAAAGTCGCTCGTGTTAAACAAAAATTCTACAAAAGCAGAAAAAAGGTTTAACATATATTTATAAAACACAAGTTAATTATTTATAATCAAATTCAAATTCATCTATTCCAATAGTTTCCATAAATTAGACCAGGATAATAAAGTTTTTGAAATGTGCCAAATGACGCTTTTTAGCCCAAGAGTGAACAAGAGTATTTTTATATATAAAAGAATAGTATACGAGTCATTATGTCACTGTATAGAAAAAAACAGAACCATCTAAATGCCTTTGTCAAATCAAAATTCATTAGGAATGAGGTAGCTCGAAACGATACGTATCCTACACTCTTTTCTAAGATGATACACAACAGGATAACATAAATAAATAAAATTTTACATCATTTGAAAAATAAAAGAAAACTTAGACGATAAGTATAAGAGACGATGATGTTTGGGACATATTTTCGGAAAAATCTAACAATGAAATTTGTTAGCTTTACTCTGACAAGTGATTTTTGTAATTAAAAGGATACATTGGAATCTTTTTACACAATAAGATGTTTGTTGTTACATAGGAAATGTTAGATTTCCAATCCATGGACGAAAATATGAATCCCTATCACGTTTCTTTTATTAATGCGTTGTCTCCTATGGAAAAGACGTGAGAAACACGGAAGCCACAAAAGTTAAGAATGAAATAACTAAAAAGGAAAAATGTATTAAGGAAAAATGTATTTATTACTTAAACAGAAATATTTTTCTTCTTAAAATTCCAAAGTCACTAAATTTAGAAAAATTAATTTAAAGAAGTATTTAATTATTGTTACTTTTAATACTATTTTTTTCTTTGTAGTATAATAATAATTTGAATATAATATTAATATATTAAAATAACTAAAAAATAATATTAAAATAAGAAATAAATTTATTTTACTTTCCATTTTATTTTATTTTTTAATTTAAACAATTTACGGTGCACTTTTTTTTTCTGCTTCCAGGATAATCTCCTCAACGACAACCTGTTTTATTCTGCTTCGTCAGTCTTCTGCAGCATCAATTTCACTGCAGCGATTACAGCTAAACAGTACACTCAATAATTTATATGAGACCCATTGCATAATCATCAGAAAAATCAAAAGTGTTGTTTAATATTTCTATTTATAAGAAGATATCGGACACATCATATAACTAGAGAAATTCTTAATCCTTAACAACCATAACAAAATCCCTTTATTACCATTGTAGTAACACTTCAATTATGAGATTCTGATACAACTATTTTATAAGTGATTAAATTATTTCAACTATCTTATGAATAAATTATTAGGTTATTAAGCATAAGGATATTCCAAAAAATATTATCTTTCAATTATAGAGTTATATTAATTTTATCATTGATTTGAGTGAATATTTTTATACATTTCATTAATTATTTTATGCAGTGTTTGAATAAACAAACGGATTTATTACTATGAATGAGAAGAAGTGAAAGTTAGAAAATCGAAAAATAAAATATTAATAGAACATAAAAAAACAAAAAAAAAATTACTATTCCTTATTCCGCAATAGAGTAAAGATTTAAGAGGATTTACAATAAATTTTATTAATAATAATTTTAATAATATTATAAAAATAATAATAATAAAATTAAAAATTATTATAATTAAAATAAATGAATAAAAATAATAATTTCGTTATATAATATATTATAATAATATTATAAACTTAATTTATAATTAGTGATTATCGTTATAAAATTAACATATAATCATATATAATCGATTATACGTTATAAAGTTAACATATAATCGATTATACGTTATAAAGTTAACATATAATCGATTATATGATTATATATATATATATATATAT
>Ga0209489_109682_pt1 | contig 11717 bp, 5 predicted proteins | sample SiratrowhiteBW_FD_187527 | JGI IMG/M metagenome (GOLD analysis project Ga0209489, IMG submission 187527) | Root nodule microbial communities of legume samples collected from California, USA - Siratro white BW (SPAdes) (version 2) | ecosystem: Host-associated > Plants > Roots > Nodule | place: USA... | reverse complement strand
TATTAATATAATATAATATTTTTTTTATATATATATATATATATATATATATATATATATATATATTTAAAAGTAATTATAAAATAAATTTTGAACAATAATTTGACGTAAACATAATTGTTTATATAAATTAGAGTTAAAATAAAGTTTTATTATCAAATCCTAATGAATAAAAAAAAATTATATTTCAAAACAATAATATATTAAAATAAATTATTTTACATAATATTACATCTGATATTAATTATTTTTGTCATTTTATTTTATTATACATTTATATTAGAAAAAGGTTGTTACTTGTACATTTAAAATATAATACTATAGTATAAGAATAAAATATTAATAATGTAACTATTATAAATATTTTCATATGTAAATCAGTTATTATAATTTTTTAAAACTGTTGTTGTATAATGTAAAAAATTTATTCACAAATCATATTTTTTCGCATTTTCCTTTTTTTAAAGTAATGCTAAACAAATAAATTATTGATTATAATACACAAAACCTTATTTTTAGAAAATGCAAAAAAATCCAAGTTTGTAGATTTTTCTTCTGCCAATAATAATAAGGTTACATTCTTGTAGGCCTTGTCTGTTTCAAGACCAGCTAATAAATAAATTATATGAAAAGCGATAAATGAATAAAAAAATACGATGATAAATTAATATGTCAAATTCTTAATGTAAATATAAGGAGATTATATTTCAAAATATAAGTCATTGTAAAATATTTACCGCATAATTATTTATGTTTTCAACATACTATAAATATTATTAATATTTACATATTACATTAAATAATCATTATATATTTACAAACGTAATAAAATTATATTATTAAAGTAATAAATATTTTTTTAATTATAAGAAATGTATTTTACTTTTTTACTTAATTTTATTTTTTATTAATTTATACCATTTTACTTTTTTTATTTTTTACTTTCTGCATATCACCCAATCTAAACAAAAGAGTAATAAAAAGTGAAGGACAAGGCACATGGGTTCCAGAACACTCTTACAAAAGCATCGTATGGCAGTACAAAATAATTATATCCATACATAGTTATTCAATTCCTTACTAATTTCATGGACATATGTCTGTCCCATTTTGTGTCAATAATTGCAAATAATTAAAATGAAAGTTTTATATTTTTATAAAATTTTAATCTTTATTTTCTTTTCATAAAATTAGACAACGAAATTTTAAACAAATTTAAAAAATATAATTAGTAATTTTTTCAAATATAAGAAATAAAATTACAATTAAATAAAAAAAGACAATATTAAAATGCTCCAAATTTAGTTTACTTTATAAGTACGTAGAATCTAATGAGGCGTAAAGAATAACTAAAATTATTTTCCCAAAACGTGTTTTTAAATTTTGATTATTATTATTATTATTATATTTATATTGATAAAGTGTTTTTTAGTCATACATATTAAAAATGTAAAATAAAGAATGACTAATAATACAATTCAAAGGAGTGTATTCATTTTGAAAAGATCTTTAAAAATTTTAAAGAATTTGTTTAAAACTTTTTATAATAAGAAAAATTAAGTGTATCACTCAATGAATATCAAAAATAACAAATTTAGATATTGAAAGAAAGATAAAACACAAATATATATCGAATTTATATTTCGAAATCTATATTTAACTAATTCAGATAATCTGAGCTGGATTTTTCACTTAAAAAACTTAAATTATCCAATTATAAACGTAACTAGAATAAAAAAAAATTATTCCTTAAAATGTTTTTCGAAAAGATTTACAGAGATAATTAAAACACTTAGTTACCTATCATAAACATCAAATACTGATACAAAGTTATCAATTCAGATCACAAAACAAAAAATGTCATAAAAAATGTGACAGATTTACAATGAAAAATATGATCACTTTTCTTGATGAATCTTGAGATTTTTTTTTCAAAGCAAATGTAATGTATAACCCTCTCGTAATATTTTTTAGAAATATAACAAAACGTATGAAATGATATCAGAGAGAATTTTCTTTTAAAGAGAGTTTTATGGTTACTAACTTATATAATTGATTATAAATTATAATTAAATATAATGTATTATTATGTTCTTCATGTAACCTTTGAAATATTTTAAACTAGAATAATCAATTATGAATAATATTCGATTATCTGATAACAAATATTTCTAGATTTAATTGACATAAATCAATTATTCACATAATCGTTTATACATAAAAATAAACATTTAGATTTAAAATATATAATTGATTATTCATTATTTATAATTGATTATATGTGAGAATAAATACTTTATATTTAATTGATATAATCGATTATCTGCGAATATGAGTCAAATCTAGAATTGGTCTAGTCTGAGATAATCAAGTATCAACTTAATATAATTTATTATTATGTTCAAAAAGATAGAAAAACCAGTTTTCATGCTTTACATTTTAATTATTTTAAGATAATGAGCAATGAAGAGAGGAACTATCAATAAGCTGTGCAGGTATCATCAATATCATCATCATCATATCAACACATCATATTTTGCTATGCTTTGCCGATAAGTGAAATTAGTTAAGCAGCTAGTCATGACTCAGACAATAGCCAAACTATGTAGAATCTACACTTTTGCTAATCATCCCACTAATGCTTGCCCTACACTGAAGGCACCGAATCTCCTCAGCGTATGTTGATAACGTTTACAATGAATGTAGATAATCAAATCAGCAGTAATATGACCATGATTTATCCTCCAACAAATAAAATCCAAGTTGGAGAAATCATCTAAACCTAAGGTGGATAATTCACATCATCAACAACAATCCTTTATACCCTAACAGTCACAGAATGCTAACACAAGCAGACAGTCTCATCACTCACATGTACAACAACAATATTAGCAACCCCTACCAACTTTCTGCACCAACAAAGAAATGGTGAGGATATACCTGAGTACAACATAAATTTTCACTAGAAAACAAAGGAATCAATGGAGAACATACAAAATTAGACCGGTCAACTAGATACTAGTATAACTTAGATGCAATCTCCGGATACTGATAAGCTCCCCTCTCAATGATCATCAATCCACAAAATGTAGTGGCATCACTTGAAGATCATGTAAAGATGTATAACAACATGAGCCTGAAATAGAGTCCACTAGAATAGATGATCAACTTGAATTGTTTACTAATGCTACAAATACCTTTATTTCAGACAATTTTGCACTAGAGAGGATGACTGATCGTTTGAGCAGACACACGAAGCAATCTACCTCTAGTCCTATGAATAATTATGGTTCTGTTACAGATACTCCTCCTAGATCGTCTAATGAGTCTATTGTTGAGAGAGGAGCCTCCAGTTTAGAGAGACTGTCTAGTCTTGAGAGATCATTCATTCTTTTTCCAAGATAGTTAAAATTGATATTACGGGTAGGATCGTAAAAAATGTAGAAAATCGTAAATCGTTAAATTGTAACACAGATTGTAGATCTTACTTTTTTATATAAATCGTGTTATTCTCATAATCTTGAGTGTGTAATTGTGATTTGTACATTAGAAAAAATGCCTTAATTGAGATTTATAAAACTCATTCACCCAGGTAAATGAAGGGTGCAATAGAAAGACATTATTAATATTTAATAGCGTTTGAAATTTGTTTTAATTAAAATATAATTAATGTTGAAAAAGTTTTTTTCTTTTGAACGACAAAGAATGAAATTAATTAAAGGGAGTACTTTAGGGGTGTTCCAACCCTATTACAAAAGCATAACTGACCTTACACCTAATTAGCCCTACAATACAATTGATAGAAAAAGTAATGACGTAGTTCAGAATTGTCATAACAATACATAATACAACAAAGTATCTATCAACATGGAAAAATAATAATCAGGCACAGCAGAGATAAACTTTGTTCATGCACTAGGTAACACATTACTTTTTTCCTGCCTCTTATATCTCCTTCATTGAGCAATCTTGTAATTCTTACTGGCTTTAGATTTGTTATGAGCTTCACTGCATCGCGTTTCTACCTTGAACTGTCAATGACAGTTATTGTTCTGCTCTTACCCTTACCTGCAAATTAAGCACAATAGAGTCCTAGTGCCTTGTCAACCTCCCTCTACACGAACTCCTCCAGTCCCATTATTCGATTGCTACCATTGATGTCAATATGTACACTCTAGCTATTCTACCTAATCTCAGATAGAGATACTTCTGGACTAATGCACCATTTTGGATAAGAGAAATGTACTATCTGCCTATCACTCTTAGCCCAAGACCAAGCTGTCAATTATGCCATTGCAAATATATCAACCTCATTCACTCTCCTGTTACAAAATACTACTTTGTTCCTATGTTTTCAAATTTCTCTAACTATTGTCAACCACATCCCTTTCCATACTATATTTGCTTTAATGCTTTGTCCAATGACATAAAAATTTCTGAAGTGATTAATAATATTCTCATTCCTAATAGAGATTACTCCTAGCCACACACTTGTCCCAAATACTTTGTGAAACCTCGCAGCTAATGAACAAGTGTTGTATTGTTTCCTCCTCCTTCACACACAATGGACATAGATTGCTCTAAATGTTAACCCCTTCTCTCGAGATTCACCTTAGATGGTAATCAATCTAAGAACGTCCTCTACCCCAATAACTTTGCTGACCCCTACGCTCTAATGTCCCAAACATCTGGACACCTTTCGCAAAGATGATATAACTCTCTATCTAGCATGACCTTATAACCGGATTGGACAGTGTAAGAATCTACGTCCTCCCCAGTTCAACACCAAGCATCTAACGCACTTTGTGCCATTGTACTGTAGATATCAAACTCAACATCTATCTTTTTAGACCTAGCTCCCACACAAACATTTCTCTCCTCCAAGATAACGTCCATCTGAATTCTTCCCCGTTTCCATTACACTCCCACTCTCCCAACTCACTTACTACCCTTCCCTTACTATCTGATATAGAGTACAATCTAGGAAATGTGTCCTTTAGTGGTCTATCACCCACCCAACAGTTCTCCCAAAATTTAATTTTACCTTCATTCCCATGTTTCCATTTAATCATCATATCAAACCAATTAGACTCTTTGTCCACTTCACAAATTACACATAGGTCTTTCCACAAGTATGAGCTCTTCCTATCTACCATAGACTTTCTCATTTCCCTCAAATTCCCATTTGGAATCTATTATATTTCTCCATGCACCCTTTTCCCCCCCTAATCTCCATTTCCATTTCCATTTTGCCAATAATACATAGTTGAATTTACTAATGTCCTTAACTCCCAACCCCCCTCATTATGTGGCTTGCACACCCTATTCCAGACAACCCAATGGATTTTCTTCCCTTCAACATTCCACCCCCAAAGGAATTTAGATTGTATGTTCTTAATAGTCTTTCATACTAACTTGGGGGCTTTAAAAAAGGACATATCGAACAAAGGCAATGTCGTAATCACTGATTTGATCAAAAAAGGTCTTCCTGTCATAGATAGTAATTTACCATTTCACATAGAGAGCCTAGATTCAATGTTATGAATTATTAGTCTCCAGAACTCCACTTTCCTAGGGTTCTCTCCTATGCTAACACCAAGATACTTAAAAGAAAACGTCATTCTACTACAATTGAAGTATTTAGAGAATATTATCATATTCATCTATGATATTCCAACTCCTCTAACTTTACTCTTATAAAAGTTAACCCTTAAACCTGAAACTACCTCAAAGCTGCCTAAGCAAAGGTTGAAATACAAAGTAAAATTTAATTATATTAATTTTAATTGGATGATGTTGGGGACAGAAACACACATAACAAGATAATTAAATTTAAGTTTTATTTAAACTAAATCATTTACCAAAAAGATGAACAGTTGGTGCAACGCACAATATCATAAAAATTATGATCCATGCGTTTTTATTATTTTATTTAACGATTTTATTATGTCACGAACATGCATGAGACTTAAATCGTTAATAGTATAAAAAATATATAATTCAATTATTTTATGATTAAAATCTCAATAGTTAATACCTTGTCTCTTCCTTTCCCATACAGAATTGTGAAAAAGAATAGAAAATTGGAAAAAAAATTGGAATAAAAAATTGGAAGAAGATGACACGAAGATTTTGAATATTTTTAGAAAAGTGGGTGTAATACCCTAGAAAATAGCTCTAGAATAAAAAAAATAACCTAGAATTTAGCTTTAGAGATAAATAAGATAAAACCTAAATATTTTAACAAAAAAATTGTTTAAATAAATAAAAATTAGTTATTTAATTTTTATTTTTATAACAACCACCAACTCTCTCTCCCTACGAAGATATTCTCTCTCTAAGATATTCTATCTCTCTTAGAAGATATTCTGTTTTATTCTAATAAAAACCACCAATTATCTCTAAGATATTCTATTTATAAAAACTATCAACTCTCTCTTTTCTTTAAGAAGATACAAAGTTTCATTTTTAGGAAAACCAACATCTCTTTAGAACAAATTCTCTTTAAAGTTTTCTATACCTTCTCTCTAGATTTGTGATCTCATATGTTATCATATTGACAATCAAAGGACACTTCTAGATTCCTAGCGTTGAGTAGATCAAGAGTGTCCGATCAGATTCTTGAACAGAGTTAGGTTGCCTGTGATTTTAGGATTTTTGAGTATCTCTACTCTATAGAGGTAAGGGGAGCTAGTGTGATTGTTTATATATATATATATATATATATATATATATATATATATATATATATATATTGTAATTATTTATTTTATTAAATATGAATTGGATGAATTTGAATATAATGGAATGAATGTTTATGTATGGTATGATGTTGTATCAATGTCAGTGAATGATGTGGTGTGTGATCGAGACGTAGTATCTTCAGAAAAGGAGATACCGTGTTGAGATTATTAGGACGTGCATTGTTTGGGGATTCGATCTATCTAAGGAGGTATCCTGACTCTACTGGTACATTGGATTCATATAGATGAAGTTTACCAATTGGTAAAGAGTCGAAGGAGGTTCATATGGCCATGTCCGAGATTTGAAATACGAGCTGATCAGAATAGGACATATGGATTAACCTTGTGCATATGGAAACTGTACCCAAGGTTTGAAATAAGAAATGATCGGGACAGACTGTATCCAAGGTTTGAAATATGAGTTGATCAGAACATATAGATGGTAAATGACAGGTGCAACCCTCTAAGTCTAACTCAATACACGAGTATAATGTCTTTATTTGTGAGTCAGTGTATGTATGATGTGAGATGAATTATGAAAGATTGAATTATTGTTGTTTTGTTGAGATAGAAATCCAATTTATGAAAATATATATTTTTTGAAAACTCTCTAGCTTACCCTTCTTTTTGTATGTTGTTTGTTTTATTTTTAAAGCTGTGATGATCGTGTATATTACATGTGAGCATAGGATTTGACAGGTGGTGTGAATATCAAGTGAATTGTTGAAAAAATTTTATTTTATTTTATTTATAATTTCACAAAGATATTTTTATTAAATCTTATTTAAAGAAATATATTTTGAAATACATAATGAATGTATGAATTTTTATATCTAAGTTTATTATAATGTTATATAAAATAAATTTTTATATCCAAATTTATTATAATTTTATACAATAAAATTCTTATTATATGAAAAATATGTAATGTTACCGTGGGTCGTCATTCCTCTATTATACGCTATTAATCATATCCTTAAATATGCCAAATTTTTATTGAAATATCTAGACACACAATAAGCGTGTGAAAGCTATTGAAAAACCGAATACGAGAAGGAGTGTTTCTTCCCTCACTGAGAAACTTGTGGTTGCAATATTTGAAAAATGCAACTACTCAAACACATTCATCATTCCATGCATAACAAATAATGACATATTTAATAATACCATGCTCGATATAAGAGCATCTATAAATAGTATGTTTTTATCTGTATTCACTCTCTTGGTCCACTTAAACCCACAGGTTAATCATTCAGTTGGATAAACATAGTCCAACATAATTAGAACAATTATAACTCAGACTTGGCAGTGCAAAATAATTGTATCATTGAGTTCCTTACTAATTTCCATGGACATGTCTGACCCATTTTGTGTCAATAATTGCAATCCCGCCATCTTTCATTATAATATTATTGTCATTATTATATACAGTAGGTTATTTCAATTTTTTTTGAAAAATAATTAAAAAGAAATTTTTGTATGTTATAAAATTTTTAATTTTAATCTTTATTTTTTTTGTAAAATTAGAAAACGAAAGTTTAAACAAATTTAAAAACTAAGGTTAGTGATTTTGTAAAATATAAGAACTAAATATAATTAAATAAAAAGAATACAATGTTAAAATGGTCCAAATTTAGTTTACTTTATAAGTACGTATAATTTAATGACGCGTAAAGAATAATCAAAATTATTTTCCCAAAACGTTTTATTAAATTTTAATTACTTTTATTATTATATTTATACTGATAAAGTGTTTTTTACTCATATATTAAAAAATATAAAATAAAGAATGACTAATAACACAACTAAGAGGAGCGAACAACTACTAGGAGTGAATTCATTTAAAAAAAAAATCTTTAAAAGTTAATTTTTCTTTCATAAGAAGAGAAATTATTTGCATCATTCAATGACTACCTAAAACAATAAAAAATATAAGATACTGATAGAAAAATGAAACACAAAGATACATAAAATTTATAGTGGCATTCAGTCAATGCAAACAATCCGAGCTACATTTTTACTACAAAACTTAAATTATCCAATTACAAATGTAACTAGAATAAAAAAAAATAAAACCCACTCCTTAACTTCAAAAAAATTTACAAAGTTACAGAAAACACTCAATTACCTACAATAAACACCAAATACTGATACAAAAGAAAAAAAATATTATCCAAAATGTGATAGATTTACAATAGAATATGTGATCACCGTTCTCGACGGATCTTTCCAAACTAAATGTAATGTATAACCCTCTCAGAATATTTAAGAAAATAATAAAACTCTTTTTCTCTCGATAAGTATGAAATGATATAAATAAATACGAGAGAGCTTCTCCTTTTTAAGAGAGTGTTATGGTTACTGACTTATAAAATTGATTATAATTAAATAATTGATTATAATGAAATATAATTGATTATTATGTTTTTCTTGTAACTCAAGAAATATTTTGAATAACATAATAATATTTGATTATCTGCAAGAACCAACATTGGTAGATTTAGTTAATAAATTAATTATTCACTATTTATAATCGATTATTTATAAAAATAAGCATTCATATTTAACCAAAAAAAATTGATTATTTATTGTTCATAATCGATTAACTACGAGAATAAACAACTTTTATTATAATTGTTATCAAAATAATAATTTTTATTATTATAGTAATAATAATAAAAATTATAATTATTATTAATATTTTTAAAATAATAATAGTAATATATTTATTATAATAATAATAATAATAATAATAATTATTGATGTATAGTGACTGATTGTGTGATCGAATCTGTGACCGATTTTGTGATTAAATATGTGATCGATTCTGTGATCGAATCTGTGACCGATTCTGTGACCGATTCTGTGACCAATTTTGTGACAGAATCTGTGACGGAATCTGTGGCGGAATCTGTGATCGAATTTGTGACCGAATTTGTGATTGATTTTTTCGGTCATTGATTCGGTCACTAAGAGTAACCGATTTTTTTTATCACTGATTCGATCACCGATAGTGATTAATTTTTTCGATCACTAATTTCAGTCACTATTTAACAATTTTCTAGTAGTGTATATTAGAAGAGATTAAAATCCTATAAATCTTGAACAATTTCAACATGATTTTGGAAAAATAAAAAAAGAATAAGATTGTCACGTAAGAAGAAGAGATCAATCTTTTTTTAATTGCCTTATTGGTCACAAAATAAATTACATCATAATCTTGATGTAAATGCCCATTGAGAAAAACATATGTGATAATATCATTGGAACTCTTTTGGAAAGATAAAAGTTCATGTTAATCCACACTATGATTTATAGGATACGGGAACTAGAAAGAATCTTCATCCTAGGGAGATTGATGGAGGTAATGTATAGTTTTCAAAATCTAGTTTTTTAGTGAATGCACATGAAATGTCAAATTTTTGTGATGTTTTAAGATAGCCAGATAACTAGATGGGATAGTGTCAAATATTTCAAAGTGTAGAATCTTAATTAGTGAAAAGAAAATTAGTGGTTACAAGAGTCATTATGCACATTTCATGTTAGACTACTTATTACCATACCAATAAGAAGCAAGATGCCTGATGTAGAGCACTAGCATTATCAATTTAAGGTTATTGATGTTGTATTACTTTAAAGTTACATTTTACTATCTACCTTGATTTTTATTTTCCCTTTTTTATCAGCAAAAATAATAATTAAATTGGAAACAGAAAAATAGTATTTCAACCCTTGTAAAAAAAAAATGAATATAATAGCCAACACTTTCAGTTACATTTGAACTAGCATACCTATCTTGCATAAATCCCCCAACTTCTCCCCGCACACACACACTCAAATTGCAAACCACACACACGCATTGATATTGTGACAACTCATTCACCCGTAATATTTTGTAGAATCTTGTAGATAAATGTATAGATTATATCCATTAGTTTTCATAGCTACATTTGGGACATTTAGAGTATATCATGAGAAAGCACAATAGGTGTTTCTTATAGAGGCGGTTGTTCTTTTATCTTATTACAATATACAACATTAGCGAGAAAAAAATGTTGCAAATAGGGAAAATAAAAAATACATTCATGGTACGAAACTGACCAATTTTGAAGAATTCATGTTGAATGAGTAATGTATTTCTAACCATGTCTCCATATTTTAAATATAATACAAAATCATTCTAATTAATTTTTGGTTATTATTTTTCAATGTGTAATTATTGTAGTGTAGCTAAAAAATAGTAGGAGAAGAAGTTATTCAAGCTAAAATGTTTGTTACAACTCATCAACATCAAAAAAAACTAGAGAGGAAAAGAAATTGACGAAGAAACACATAATGCTATCCATTTACAATTATTCGTTAAGAACACATAATCTATTCTTTTTAATCATTCAATTTGTTTATCTTTTGTTAGACTAAGCTTCAAGGTTTCATTGAAAAATCAATTGAATTTATAGAGCAAGTATTTCAGTTACTATTTTGAAAAGAAAAGTATGGAAGAGTACGTTGTTATGTATGGAAGAGTACATTGTTATAAAAAAACTACGACATCATCAACTTTTGAAAAATATGAAGAAATTGTTACTATAGAAAATGAACATGTGGAAATAAAATGAGTGGTATGGAAAACAACATTGAAGATCTAGAAATAATGATAAAATTTTTGATAAAGTAACAAAATCCAGATTTAGATTAGAAATATATAGATAATATGATGACACGTGTTTTAGATAAAAAAAAAGTAGTGCAAGATGACCACATTCATCAACACCAACCCATGATCGTTATTGTAAGCAAGTATATATGATTGAAAATTGTATAGTGGGCTTTAGAAATGTTTTCAAGTTAAATCTAAAATTACTTTGTTTTCTAATGTTGGAGGAGTCCGTATATGAAGTTCTTGTAAAATTTACTTTGTTTCATCTTGAGTTTTTTTTTTTTTTTTTTTTTTTTTTTTTATTATTTTTTTTTTTT
>Ga0209489_109681_pt1 | contig 11719 bp, 8 predicted proteins | sample SiratrowhiteBW_FD_187527 | JGI IMG/M metagenome (GOLD analysis project Ga0209489, IMG submission 187527) | Root nodule microbial communities of legume samples collected from California, USA - Siratro white BW (SPAdes) (version 2) | ecosystem: Host-associated > Plants > Roots > Nodule | place: USA... | reverse complement strand
ATGAAGATCAGGTGTAGAAGACTTAGCTTTGGTCCAGAACCAAAGTAGCAAGAACCTCACTTCAAGGATGCTTTAAAGATTCACGTTCTTGGAGGTTTCTTGATTTGAAAAGCTTTGCCAAAATGACGATCGCACAAAAGGGGCAATATCTCTCTTAGAAAATATCAATGAATGCTTTTCGAAAGTTTTTGATTACTGGAAATGATATTGCACAATCCTTTAAATACCCAAATCAGTTTTTAAAACAGCTTAGCTATCACAATTCAATTAATTGAACAAACCATTAAATTGATTGAATTTGACCGTTAGTTTGACCCAGTCAAAGGTTTCAGTTGTCACAACAATAACTGTATTTCAGTTGTAACAGAAATAACTGTCACATTCAATCAATTGTTTTAGAAATTCAATTGATTGAAAATCCTTTTTCCAGCAAAAATAGTTTGGGTTATTTTTATTAAAAACAGTTTTAATAAAAATATTTGTGAATCTTTTTAGCACCTCAAAAGTGATGAACCATGCCACTAGTGATTAAGGACTAAGCCAATCACCAACACATAAACCCAACTAAGGACCAAGACCTATTCACCCAACCATCTTCATGTTGGCACAAAGTCTTCTCTTGAACAATTCTGGTCCAGGTTGGTTCCAACAGATTCTTCATGAGGCAGTCTTCATCAGCTTCACATGCTAAGCCTTGGTGCTCACAATATTGACTTCATCAAATCACATGCTTAGCCTTGGTGTTAACATGTGTTTTGATCAGTTTTTAAATCTGATTAATAGCAATGTTAAAACGGACTGGATATTGATATGTGATTAAATGTTAATTCTGGATGCATGTGGAACTGTGTTGGAGTTACAATGCAACCAAAGTGGTGCTGCGTAACGGAAAGCATTCGAATAGAACCAAGCACAGTGGAACCCAGCTAGTTGAAGAGCTGAATAAGACAAAACAACTCGACACTCATGTTTAGAATGTAAAGAGAGAGACAGCTCGAGATGCCACATGGCGCTGGAGAGTCAACTAGTCAAAAAGTTGTTTTTGAGATTTTCTGCAGCTAAGTATAACCTGCTCTGAATTGATTGCTTGTAGAATCTCAACAAACTGCAAAAGTTGTTTTGTGTTTTTGAATTATCAATTAATGTGTTGTTTTCTATAGAATTATTTTTCATTAAGTAGAGGGTTGAGCATGCATTCACTCACACACTACTTCACTGCCTTATTCGTTTTGTGTGTAAAGTTTAGTTTCCTGTAACCCACTCTTCCACCGAAAATGGCTTCTTCCTCCAACCCACAAAAAAGAACCGAAAGGGCTATGGTTAAACATGCTGGATCAGACAGTGACAACAATGAACCCGACTACCTTAATAGGTGGTTTGTTGGAAACCAGGAGAGTATAGAAGAGTATTATAAACTGTACAGCAGGAAGATCATTGTTACTCCAAAAGTGCTAAGTCTTAAGTGGCTCAAGGAGGAGAAACTTGATGAAGTTCGTGACATGCTCAAGTTTCAAAAGCTGGACAGATTCTTTGTAAAATAAGGTTTAGACTGAGTTCAAGAGGGGGGGTGAATTGAACTTTCAAAACTTTTCGCAAAACTGATTTGTTCTTGAAGTAGAGAATGAAAATTCTTGATTCAATCAATTAACTCATGTAATTCTGGACTGTCCAATAAACAATCAATTGTGCACAACGGAAATTATTGAATATAAACCCAGAAAAACAGTTTCAGTGTAGAAATGTTTAACCCAGATTCAATATGATTAAACACAATCCAGTAGATTAAAAACAATCCAGAAACACAGTTGATTTAGATATATGAAAAACAGATGTTCAGAATATAATCAACTATATGATCAGATTTTAATCCAGTCAATTTAAATGATGACAGCAGTTGAATAAAAGAAATCAAGAAGAGTAGGTAAAAAAGCAAGAACACAAAATTTTTATCCTGGTTCACCCTTCCACAAGGGCTACGTCCAATCCTTTGCAAACTAGCAAAGATTTCCACTAAAACGATCACAAGATCAGTTTACAACCCTTGATCCCAGCAAGTTACAAACTGCTCCCAGCAATAAACCCACACCTCACTGAACCCCTCAGCTAGTGTGTAACCAGTGCAGAAACCCACTGCACCACAACATTTGCAGTTCGCAAGCAACACTGCTCCCAGCAGTACTCACCCTCTACTGAACCCCTCAGCAGATGTGAGACCAGTGCAGAAACCCACTGCACCAACTCAATTACAAACCCAATAATTGAAAACAGCAAACAGATTACAGATCAACAGGATCAGAAAAGATCACAGAGTACTTCTACACAAAACAGATTACAAAGAATGAAGATCAGGTGTAGAAGACTTAGCTTTGGTCCAGAACCAAAGTAGCAAGAACCTCACTTCAAGGATGCTTTAAAGATTCACGTTCTTGGAGGTTTCTTGATTTGAAAAGCTTTGCCAAAATGATGATCGCACAAAAGGGGCAATATCTCTCTTGGAAAATCTTAAGGAATGCTTTTCAAAAGTTTTTGATAACTAGGAATGATATTGCGCATTCCTTTAAATACCCAAATCAGTTTTAAAAACAACTTAGCTGTCACAATTCAATTAATTGAACAAACCATTCAATCGATTGAATTTGACCGTTAGTTTGACCCAGTCAAAGGTTTCAGTTGTAACAGAAATAACTGTATTTCAGTTGTAACAGAAATAACTGTATTTCAGTTGTAACAGAAATAACTGTATTTCAGTTGTAACAGAAATAACTGTTACATTCAATCGATTGTTTTAGAAATTCAATTGATTGAAAAACCTTTTTCCAGCAAAAACAGTTTGGGTTATATTTATTAAAACAATTTTAATAAAAATATTTGTGAATCTTTTTAGCACCTCAGAAGTGATGAACCATGCCACTAATGCTTTAGGACTAAGCCAATCACCAACACACAAATCCAACTAAGAACCAGGCCCTAATCACCCAACTATCTTTATGTTGGCATAAAGTCTTCACTTGAACAATTCTGATCCAGGTTGGTTCCAACAGATTCTTCATGAGGCAGTCTTCATCAGCTTCACATGCTAAGCCTTGGTGCTCACAATATTGACTTCATTAAATCACATGCTTAGCCTTGGTGCTAACATTCTTGAAGCTAACTGGGAATACTTACTTAGATTTGGTTAAGGTGTTCTTGACCAACATGTGGCATGATGAGGAGAATCTGTACTCACAGGTGAAGGGCATTGACATAGCAATTAATGAGGAGGTTTGGGCTGAGTGTCACTGGCCTGAGAAATGAAGGAGCTACTGTTAGTAGAGGGAACACATCAGAACTAGGGAACTTCAACAAAGTTCAGTTCTATAAATCATGCTTGAGGAATCAAGAGTCTGCCTTAAGGACGTTCAATGTAGGTGGACTTGCTGCTACACCAAGAATACTGGCTATATTGTGATCTGGGTGCTGACCCCCCGTGGCTTGAACCATGCAACATTGACTGAGGAGGATCTTATAATCATGTACTGCCTCATGAATAAGATCAAAGTCAATTGGGTTAATATGATTCGTGAACATCTGTTCAAAGTTGGGAAGAAACTGGAATATCGCATCCCATATGTGATACTGCTGTCGCAGTTTATTGAATATTTTGAAATAGATGTGGAAACTGAAGTTGTTGAAGAAATCAAGGCACTGAACCAGATTACTACTGCAAATCTCACCAAGATTGGATTGAAAAAGATGAAAAATAAGAAATGGATTTGTAAAGTTGATGAAGATTCAATTGGTGATGATGATGAAGAAGAAGAGAAATCTACTAATGACGATGATGAGGATGACAAAGATGAGGATAAAAAATCTGATCAAGCTGAACCAGAACCAGATACACCTTCTACTCCTAGTCAAGACTCCTTCTCCAGACTCGAACAACTCATGATGACAAAGTTCAATCAATTGGAAGACCAGAACCGTAGTCATCACCAGTACTGTGAAACACACTTCTAGTTTATTGAAACACAAGTTGAAGATATCCAGTCCAAGATAGGGACGTTGTTCTTACCACTAGACTAATAGGGCTTTTGCATTGCATATCTAGTGGTGGTTTCTCGTCCATTTGATGAAGTCAATGGGGGAGAATTAGGTGTGTTGTGGTTGTGGTCTAGGAGTCTAGGTTTATGTTCAGTTTACTACTTGCCTACTATTTGTGATATTTTCTACTACTGATGTTTGTTGTTTCATGTTTTATGTTACTGCTACTACTCTGATTTGCTGGTTTATCCAGCCCAGTCCAAACTTTAGTTTGTTATGTTTGTATCAGTTTGGTGCATGATATGTACTTATGAATGTTTATCATATACTCGTGCTTAATATCAATGAAAGTTGTTATCCTTTGTGTTACTGTTTTTTTTTCTTCACTATATTCTGTGAAGTATTTTTAACAGGATATCGAATTATGGGGGAGCTTTGTGAAAGCCAGTAGACTGATTCAAAGAAGAACAAGCATGCATTACAACTCAACACACCATTGTTTGTCTTCATCAAATTGGGGGAGATTGTTAGCACCAGTGGGCTACTGTGATGATTTGATGAAGCCAACCAAGTGAAGAAGTTCAAGACCTTATGATCATATGTGGAATGCATAAAGATTTCGTGAACATTGAAGAACTTGGTCTAAAAGTTAGGAGTGTGTGTTGTGGGGTAAGTTTGAGGTCTAATCAGTGATGCATGCAATCTTAATCAAAGATAAGCTCCATAAGTATTTTCTGAATTAACAAAAGTTTTGAGAAATCATTAAAAAAACTTGTGTTTTGAACAACTATTTTAACTAACTGGAGAAAAACAGTCGACTATTTAAAAAATCAATCGACTAAATTTTTAAATGACAGTTGTCTATAAATAGCTGGCGCGATTTTTGAAAATAGACAAGACACAAATTGAAATCATTCTAAACATTTTCTGAGCAAAAACATTTTGAGTTTTCAATGAGAGCAAAAGCGCCCTTGAGTCTAGTGATCAAAATCAATCAACGTTTTCATCAATAACTGTTTTCTTGAACTGCTACTGGAGCTTTGATTTGACTGAGACAGTTTCTTCACTGATTTGATCATCAGACTAAGCCTTTTATACCCTTTCTTTATTACTTTTGTAACCTGCTGTATAAAAGTACTTGTATTGCTTGAACTGTGATAATTCTTTCACTGTATTGAAGGTTATTCTGGTGTGAGTTACGTGGGTTGGTAATTCTGTTCTGTACAGTGGGTTCTGTACAGGCTGTGACTTGTTGTAGGTTTCAGCAAGGAGTTATTGAAACACACAATGGACTCTGTGTGGTTTCTTGGTCTGCTGTAGGTTCAACAGTGGTGTTACAGGCTGCAGTGTATTCTTGCTGTGGGCAAGTGTTGTAAACTTGATTTGTTGATCATTTTTAGTGAAATCCTTATTGTGTGTGAGGGACTAGACGTAGCCTATTTGTTGGGTGAACCAGTATAAAAATTTGTTGTGTCTTGAATCTCTCTAGCTCTCTCTCTTTACTTTTCTTGTTAAATCTTACTGAGTTTCTTGAATTTTTGGAATCAATTGAATCGTGCTAATGGAATAACTTCATCAACTTTCTGAAAGGTTTTTTAGTAACAACTGAAAACATATATCCTGTTTTAACACAGTCTACTCTGAATTGTTTTGAATCTGTTAATAACCAGTATATCAGTTTTTTGTAAATCTGTTATTTCGCAATTTACTGGGTTTACTGTTTATCACTTCGTTTTCCAAAAACTAAATCTTTAACAGCTGTTGATTAAAGATTGTTTTCATACATTTAACATAGTTTGTATTGTTTGACAAAAAGGTTTTTAATCAGTGAATCTTTATAAACTTGAAATTGATCTAATTCTTTCATTTCTTGATTCAACTTTATATTTTTAGCCGTATTGATGGGAAACAACGACAAAATGACAGAAAATTATATGCAAAAGAGCTGGGTGCAAAATGTAGTTATCTGGGGTTGGTTTCCATTTTTGGCGGGTTTTCGTGTTCAGGGTGCTGTTTATTTGTTCTGAGCATTTTTTAACCATAATAATGGGGAACAGTAAGAACATGTCCGAAAATAATGTGTGGATGAAAAAGAAGTCATCATGTGTTGGTTTGTAACTTTTGCTAGTTTTCATACTAAATGACCTAAACTTTTGACCGTTATATTGTTGAGTCGTATTGATGGGAAACAACAAAATGAACGGAAATTATAGGCACAAGATTTGGGTGCGAAATGTAGTTATTTGGGGTTGATTTCTATTTTTGGCAGGTTTTCCTATTTAGGGTCATGTACATTTGTTCTGAGCGTTTTTTAACCATACTGATGGGAAACAACAAGAAAATGTTTGAAAATAATGTGCGGATGGTTTGGGTGCAAAAAGAAGTCATCATGTGTTGGTTTGTAACTTTTGCTAGTTTTCGTGCTAAATTACCTAAACTTTTGACCGTTATATTTTTTAGCCGAATTGACAGGAAACAATAACAAAATGACCCAAAATTTTGTTAAAAAGATTTGGGTGCGAAATGTAGTTATTTGGGGTTGGTTTCTATTTTTGGCAGGTTTTCGTGTTTAGGGTCATGTACATTTGTTTTGAGCGTTTTTTCACAATATTGATGGTAAACAACAAGAAAATGCCCAAAATAATGTGCGGATGGTTTCTGTGCAAAAAGAAGTTATCATGTGTTTGTTTGTAACTTTTGCTAGTTTTCGTGCTAAATGACCTAAACTTGTGATCGTTATATTTTTGAGCCGTACTGATGCGAAACAATAACAAAATGACCGAAAATTATGTGCCCAAGATTTGGGTGCAATGTAGTTATATGGGGTTGGTTTCTATTTTTGGCAGGTTTTCCTGTTTAGGGTCATGTACATTTGTTCTGAACGTTTTTTAACCATATTGATGGGAAACAACAAGAAAATGTCCGAAAATAATGTGCGGATGGTTTGGGTGCAAAAAGAAGTCATCATGTGTTGGTTTGTAACTTTTGCTAGTTTGCGTGCTAAATTACCTAAACTTTTGACCGTTATATTTTTGAGCCGTATTGACGGGAAACAATAACAAAATGAGCGAAATTATGAGCAACAGATTTGGGTGCAAAATGTAGTTATTTCGGGTTGGTTTCTATCTTTGGGAGGTTTTCGTGTTTAGGGTCATGTACATTTGTTCTGAGCATTTTTTAACCATATTGATGGTAAACAACAAGAAAATGTCCCGAAATAATGTGTGGACGGTTTGGGTGCAAAAAGAAGTCATCATGTGTTGGTTTGTAACTATTGCTAGTTTTCGTGCTAAATAACCTAACCTTTTGACCGTTATATTTTTGAGCCGTAGTGATGGGAAACAACAACAAAATGACCGAAAATTTTATGAAAAAGATTTGGGTGCGGAATGTAGTTATTTGGGGTTGGTTTCTAATTTTGGCAGGTTTTCCTGTTTAGCATCATGTACATTTGTTGTGAGCGTTTTTTAACCATATTGATGGGAAACAACAAAATAATGTCCGAAAATAATGTGCGGATGGTTTGGGTGCAAAAAGAAGTCATCATGTGTTGGTTTGTAACTTTTTCTAATTTTCGTGCTAAATGACCTAAACTTTTGATTGTTATATTTTTTAGCCGTATTGATGCGAAACAACAACAAAATGACCGAAAATTATGTGCAAAAGATTTGGGTACGAAATGTAGTTATTTGGGGTTGGTTTCTATTTTTTGTAGGTTTTCCTGTTTAGCGTCATGTACATTTGTTCCGAGCGGTTTTTAACCATATTGATGGGAAACAACAAAATAATGTCCGAAATAATGTGCGGATGGTTTGGGTGCAAAAAGAAGTCATCATGTGTTGGTTTTTAACTTTTGCTAGTTTTCGTGCTAAATGACCTAAACTTTTGATCGTTATATTTTTGAGCCGTATTGATGCGAAACAACAACAAAATGACTGAAAATTATGTACAACAGATTTGGGTGCAAAATGTAGTTAATTGGGGTTGGGTTCTATTTTTGGCAGGTTTTCGTGTTTAGGGTCATGTACATTTATTCTGAGCACTTTTTAACCATATTGATAGGGAACAACAAGAAAATGTCCGTAAACAATGTGCGGATGGTTTGGGTGCAAAAAGAAGTCATCATGTATTGGTTTGTAACTTTTGCTAGCTTTCGTGCTAAATGACGTAAACTTTTGACGGAAATATTATTGAGTCGTATTGATGCGAAACAATAACAAAATAATTGTAAATTATGTACGAAAGATTTGGGTGAAAAACTTAGTTATTTTGGGCTGGTTTCCAATTTTGGCAGGTTTTCATGTTTTGGGTCCTGTTCTTTTGTTCTAAATATTTTTTTACCATATCTATGGAAAACAACAATAAAATGGCAGAAAATGATCTGTGGACGGTTTGGATGCAAAAACAAGTCATCATGTATTGGTTTGTAAGTGTTGCTAGTTTTCGTAGTAAATTACCTAAACTTTTGATCGTTATATTTTTAGCCGTATTGATGTGAAACAACGACAAAATGATAGAAAATTATATACAAAAGATTTGGGTGCAAAATGTAGTCATGTGGGGTTGGTTTCTATTTTTATCAGGTTTTCGTGTTTAGGGCATGTGCATTTGTTCTGAGCGTTTTTTAACCATATTGAGGGGAAACAACAAAATAATGTCCAAAAATAATGTGCGGATGATTTGGGTGCAAAAAGAAGTCATCATGTGTTGGTTTGTACCTTTTGCTAGTTTTCGTGCTAAATGACCTAAACTTGTGATCTTTATATTTTTGAGTCGTACTGATACGAAACAACAACAAAATGACCGAAAATTATGTGCAAAAGATTTGGGTGCGAAATGTAGTTATTTCGGGTTGGTTTCTATTTTTGGCAGGTTTTCGTGTTTAGGGTCATATACATTTGTTTTGAGCATTTTTTAACCATATTGATGGTAAACAACAAGAAAATGTCCCAAAATAATGTGCGGATGGTTTGGGTGTAAAAAGAAGTCATCATGTGTTGGTTTGTAACTTTTGCTAGTTTTCGAGCTAAATAACCTAACCTTTTGACCGTTATATTTTTGAGCCGTATTGATGGGAAACAACAACAAAATAACCGAAAATTTTGTGGAAAAGATTTGGGTGCAAAATGTAGTTATTTGGGGTCGGTTTCTATTTTTGGTAGGTTTTCCTGTTTAGCGTCATGTACATTTGTTCCGAACGGTTTTTAACCATATTGATGGGAAACAACAAAATAATGTCCGAAATAATGTGCGGATGGTTTGGGTGCAAAAAGAAGTCATCATGTGTTGGTTTTTAACTTTTGCTAGTTTTCGTGCTAAATGACCTAAACTTTTGATCGTTATATTTTTGAGCCGTATTGATGCGAAACAACAACAAAATGACTGAAAATTATGTACAACAGATTTGGGTGCAAAATGTAGTTAATTGGGGTTGGGTTCTATTTTTGGCAGGTTTTCGTGTTTAGGGTCATGTACATTTATTCTGAGCGCTTTTTAACCATATTGATAGGGAACAACAAGAAAATGTCCGAAAACAATGTGCGGATGGTTTGGGTGCAAAAAGAAGTCATCATGTGTTGGTTTGTAACTTTTGCTAGTTTTCGTGCTAAATGACGTAAACTTTTGACGGAAATATTATTGAGCCGTATTGATGCGAAACAATAACAAAATAATTGTAAATTATGTACGAAAGATTTGGGTGAAAAACTTAGTTATTTTGGGCTGGTTTCCATTTTTGGCAGGTTTTCGTGTTTTGGGTCCTGTTCTTTTGTTCTAAATATTTTTTTACCATATCTATGGAAAACAACAATAAAATGGCAGAAAATGATCTGTGGACGGTTTGGGTGCAAAAACAAGTCATCATGTATTGGTTTGTAAGTGTTGCTAGTTTTCGTAGTAAATTACCTAAACTTTTGATCGTTATATCATGTGTTGGTTTTTAACTTTTGCTAGTTTTCGTGCTAAATGACCTAAACTTTTGATCGTTATATTTTTGAGTCGTATTGATGGGAAACAACAACAAAATGACCGAAAATTTTGTGAAAAAGATTTGGGTGTGAAATGTAGTTATTTGGGGTTGGTTTCTATTTTTGGCAATTTTTCCTGTTTAGGGTCATGTACATTTGTTCTAAGCGTTTTTGAACCATACTGATGGGAAACAACAAAAAAATGTCCGAAAATAATGTGCGAATGGTTTGGGTGCAAAAAGAAGTCATCATGTATTGGTTTTTAACTTTTGCTAGTTTTCGTGCTAAATAACCTAAACTTTTGACCGTTATATTTTTGAGCCGTATTGATGGAAAACAATAACAAAATGACTGAAAATTATGTGCAACAGATTTGGGTGCAAAATGTAGTTATTTCGGGTTGGTTTCTAATTTTGGCAGGTTTTCGTGTTTAGGGTCATGTACATTTGTTCTGAGCGTTTTTTCACCATATTGATGGTAAACAACAAGAAAATGTCCCAAAATAATGTGCGGATGGTTTGGGTGCTGTCGCAACCGGGACGGCGGTTCAAAACTAATTTCTTTTTTGAAAAATAATGGAGTCACCACCATAATTTATTAAAGGAAAAACTATGGAAAACTAAAAAAAGTCAAATAAGGCAAGTTTGCAAAACCGGATTTAGAGTCCGGGAGTCGGTTACGTGTGGGGAAGGTACTAGCACCCCACAACGTCCGTCCTAAGGCGGTACCTTTAATTAAACAAGTAAAATAAAAGAGTGTGATTTTTAGAAATATTTATTTTTCCCAAAAAAACAGAAATAAAATGCAAATAACAACAAACAAAAATATATTTTTTTTTATAGGGGGCCCGACAAGGATTTGACCTCGCTCCTACGTATCTCTATACAGGATAGAAAATCAGAGTACACGTAGTTCTGTTCTTGGGTATTTGTGAGGGGCGTTTTCGTCGAGATGTGGTGCTTGTAGGGTTCGCTGAAGGGTTTCGAAGCTTGCATGTTTTCCGTGAGTGATATTTGGTTTGTGTATTTAGAAAGTGGGGTTAACATGGCGTAGAAGGTGGTTTGGTTGATGATTATTGGAATGGAATGGAAAGGTGATGGAGATTCATGGTGGGATGTACAGTGAAGATGCAGGGCAAAAACACAATCCAAAAACATTGTGGAATTATGCGTTCATGGATATGCATGTTGATGAAACAGGAATAATTGTGAGTGCTTTTTATTTTATGCCATGAATGAATGTACAAGCAAAAGGGAAAAAAAAACATACCTGATGTCTAGTCTTTTCTTTCTCAACGTGCTTTCCTCTTTTCTCTCTTCTCAATATTCTCTCTCATTCTCTTTTTTGTCACCAAAATGATCCGTGTTCCCCTTTCTTTTTCTTCCTTTGACTAATATATCTCCTTCCCTTTTTTTTTCTTTATTTTAGTTTATATATTCTTTTTAAAATGTCAGTAGTTCAGTTTTAGAAAGGTTAAGAGAGGTTACTACTCTTTGACTCATTCATATTTGTTATTTTTTTATTTTTAATTTCTTTAAAAATTAAATATTAACAATGAATCTTCCCAAGAATAAGACTTGAAACACTTTTCAATGATAAAAATCTATTTTTTATTATTAATTTTATTTTTATTTAAGTGGAGAACATGGGTTGTTATCTGAGCAGTTTAAAAAATTATTATTTAAAAAAAATTATTTATTAATTTTTTAAAAACAATACGTGGAGTTAAGAAG
>Ga0209489_109678_pt1 | contig 11720 bp, 4 predicted proteins | sample SiratrowhiteBW_FD_187527 | JGI IMG/M metagenome (GOLD analysis project Ga0209489, IMG submission 187527) | Root nodule microbial communities of legume samples collected from California, USA - Siratro white BW (SPAdes) (version 2) | ecosystem: Host-associated > Plants > Roots > Nodule | place: USA... | reverse complement strand
TATATATATATTTAAAACATTAACCTTTCATATCACCTATGTCAAGGTTTGGAAAAAATAATAATTCCCTATATCCTATTTTACATTAATAAAGCTTATTTACTTTCATTGTATTAATTTTTTAACCCTCACTCAGTTGTATTTTTTAATATCAATGATGTCACAATAACTTTAGAATTTATAATCCATTCCTTTTAATGTATCACAACAACAATTTTCCATTATCATATTTTTAGAATATTACCCCATCAACTTAATAGGTATAATTGAATTTAAACACCAATTAGTGTAGGAAGACTTTGTTATTGGATACTTGTTTGTTATCCATGTCTATGCATTTTTTTGGACTAAATTAAAAATCTTCTCTACATCAATCTTACATGTCGTAAAGAATATGTTATTTCTTTGCATCCATATGCTTCAAATAAAAGTTACACATACATAATCTCATACTTTATTTATTTTTTGATTAAGCTAAAATGATTGAAACTATGCTTTGGTAAGTAGTGTTGCATTGTATTGATTCCCACCCACATATTGTACTCATCCCACACACTCTCTGTGACTTGACAAGTTAAAAAAATATAGCTAATTGTTTTGTTGTTCTTATCAGAAAAATACATGTCTTGTTACCTAATTGAACCCACATGCTATGTAAGTTATTTCTAGTAGGTACCATATTTTGTATTACTCTTAGCAAGAATATTTACAAAGAGTAGTGTTGTTTATTTTCAGTACAAAAGATAGCTTTAGTACTTGGTTCCTCTTCCATTCAAACCACTGTCTTCTCTATATTAAACTCCATTCCCATGAACTACCATTCCAACACCCTAATTGTATTAGTGTGACCTTCTTACTCACATCATTATTAGTTTAGGATATCCATCTTCAAGAATAATGTCTTCTAACCACCTTCATCCCAAATTTTGATCTTATCACCTACCTATATCTTCCAATCTATGTTTTTTTGTCAAATCAGTTGTCTTGTTGTAATTCTCCTCAAACTCTTCTAATGCCTCTTCACCACTCAGATTCATATCTAACCTCCTCACTACTATTCAAAAACCTCCATGTTTCATAATTGGCTTCTATGTCATTTTTTCACAATCCTCTTTCTTCCTTTCCTAACCTCCATTTTTACTTTCCTAGTAGAGCTATATTAAAGATTTTTAGATCTTTCACACCCAACCCTCCTTCCTTTGGTTTACATATATTATCCTAACCTTCCTTTATTTGGTTTACATATATTATCCTACTTGACCTAAGCAAATTTTCTACTCTCATGTTTCCAACCACATAGAAACTCTTTTTGAATTTTCTTAACTATTTTCGTCGCACTAGGTGGTATTTTAAAGAACGATAGATGAAAAAAAGATATCCTTATTAGCATAGATTTAATTAGGATAACTCTACTAGTAAAAGAAACGTGTTTTCCTTTTCATCTTGTTAACCTTTTCTTAATTTATCCTATCTTATCCTGCCAAAAAATGTTGTTTCTATTATTATTCCTTACTTTTATCGTAAAAGGAATATTCATGATATTGTAGTTTAGGATTGTCTTGAATCTTTACATGGTTTCCTTTTGTGGATAACTCATTCTTTGTCTTGGTTACTTATCTTCTAAGAAATTTTTTATCTTTGTTTCTACGGTATTGGGTTGTTTACATGTATCTTTGTATTACTTATCCACGTAATATGCAATTTTCTCTCAAGCTCTATTCAAATATGACAAAATCAAATCTTTCTCCTCTCAAGCTAAGTTTTCTCGAGATGAAAACCTGTTACATCCTTCCCCACCTTTAAAAAATCCTCGACATATCATATTGTCATAGTTTGTAAGAAAGTGTGAGAAAGAAATATATATCTTTTATTATTTGTAGATTAAATATTTTTCTCATTTACAAATTTTTAAGAAGTATTTAGCTTTGGTATTTGACTTGTGTTTTTCAAAATTACTATTCCTATATTACTTTGGAGGGAACTTTGACAACAAAAAAATAAAAGAAAAAAAAACTTTACTAGAAAAGTTTAGTACTTGGTAATGATTTAACTACGTCTAATAAAAAAATACTAAAAGAAAATATTTTTTATAGAGTTATTCGACTTTAATATATATATATATATATATATATATATATATATATATATATATTAATTACTTATCACAACTATAATATTTCTTTATTTATTTTCTTTTTATGGGACTTGAATTTTATTTTCTTTCTCTTTTTTACTTATCGGAATAACCAAATAATATAAAAACTATTTTTCTTCTCATTTCATTCTTCTATTTTTTTTCTTATAAAATAAATATCTTAATTTTTCTAATTAGATAATTAATATAAAGTATAATTAGAGATATTTTATTGATATATCTTAATAATAATTTAAAACGCATTCTTTTATCACGTCATCTCAAATATATTTTCTCTTCGTAAATAAAATGTATTGAAAACTATAAAATTATACAAAGTTTTATGAAATATTTAATATATATCCTTCTTTCATTATAAATTTTAGATTTCAGTCTATATAAAATGGCGTATTATAAATATTTAATGTTAACTTTTTTTAGCTTTTTAAAAATAATGTGTGAACTGTCGATAATATTTTTAAGAGATAAAATGTCCATTAGATCAACTAGTCTGAAATAATAGTCAGAACAACCTAAGAGTCTTAATTTAATCTACCAAAGAGTGGCTTAACAGACTAACTCATTAGTCCAACAATTTTTCAATATGACTTGTAATGTATAAAAAAAATCAAATATAAATTTTAGGAAACATGTCATTCTTCATATTAGCTTAGTTGAACCAATTCCTTTTTTGAATACTACAACATAAAACATAAACCAAGTCCTAATCATCAACAATTCAACATAATATATAGTAAATGAATAAAAATTAAAATAACACCTTACACTTTAAAGTACAAATCATGAATCATTTTCTACATCAGATTTTTGAATAAACCCTAAAAAAAGGTTTCCTATAGTCTTCCATCATTATTACTTTCCTCCTCATCTTCAATATCTTAAGAAATTGAGGAAAAAAATTCAAATATAAAAAAATAAGTATTCAAATAAAAGATAGATAAAAATTAATTATATTTAAATTATATAATAAGATGAACAAGATAGTTAAAATTGAGATTTTAATAGTAAAATTATAAGATCATATAATTTTATATATTATCGGGATTCAAATTCTACACATAATTGTAACTCAACAAAACCACATAATAAAATTGTAAAATAGTGAGGATGGTGATTTGTTCTTAGTTTCTTAGATTATCAGCTTCATCAATTGTTTACCTTCTTGCATAAATAGATCCAATTCAAATAAAACCTAACCATAATTAAAATTAATGTAATTAAAATTATTTTATCTTCTTGTGTGTTGTCAACCACCCATATTACCATCCAATTAAAATTAATACAATCAAATTTCATCTTGTGTTTTATGTTTTCCACCTTTGCAACACCTATTTATTCTATAAGTGAATTGGATTTTAATTAAAACAAATTCCAAACCTAACTAAAAATTAAGAGTGTTTTTCTTTTTCTTTTTGGTTTTAGCTGCACAATTCATCTTCTTTGATGAATGAGTTTCAATTAAAATAAAATCCAATTAAACTTTTAAGATTCATCTCTTCATCCCTTATAAAATTCAAAAATAATAGTCACACACCTATATAAAAAACAAAATCTACTATTTGTGTTACGATCTCAGGATTGACCATTTTGTAAACTCTTCACAATCATAAAATAGTAAATCTTACAACCTCTTTTATCCCTAAATAAAAAAAATGCATAATATATTAAACAACAACAATTTAAATGGAAATAACAAAATAAGAATAATAAAACACCACAAAATCAATTACATGTATGTGGTATATGAATATGAGGCTTGACTTCAAATAGTGTTTGTTGATCAATTTTAACATATATTGCCCATATCAATGTACCTTTATTAAGTTATCTATACAATATTAATTATTCACAAGAAGTATTATAACCCAAAAAATATGAGTATGACATGCAGTCCATACTTTATTATATGAAATAATTAAATTTTTATGATCAAAATCACTAATCATTCACCACCAAAATAGGATACTTTGTAAAAGATAATACGATAGGATCACAATAAAGATACCAGGCTACCCTTGCAAAAGATAATTCTATAGGATCATAATAAAGACATCAACGTGTTACCATCCTTTCACAAGCTCCTTGGAGAAAAGTCACACAATGAAATGTCTCATACGAAACAATAGTTCATCTTGTCTACCTTGTTGATTTGAGAGTAATGCACCTCATCAATGTTTGGTAAAGTGGGATATGTTAATGTTCTGAAAACAAGATTGTGAAGTCAATCACTGCCATCAAGTCCTAAAAGGGTTTTTTTTGTTATGAATGTCCTCATTGAAGAACGTCCACCTCAAAAATCTCATTTGTGCAATTTTCATGCTAGTGGATGTTATTTTTCATTAACAACATAAGGATGTTGACCTATCTCTTTGAACAAATACCTAAATAATAGGTGAATCACAACACTGGAAAGGTTAAAAGCTTTAAAATGGAGAAAATAATTATGATAGTTAGTGAGAAGATCATGAAACCAATTAGGACTTGTAAAGCTCACAAAGTGAAATCTCAAACAAGATAAGGCTGCAAAGGGGTTAGGACAACAATTTCAAGGTCACGACAACAATTTCAAGGTCATGAGTGGATGACATGAATAAGGCATAACAAGGTTATTGGATGACAAGATATAATTGTCGACAAAGAAGATGTTGAGGAGGGGATAACTACTCTCAATAAGAGAGAAGAAAGATGCACAAACATTTTTGTTAAAAAATTATATGTATATAAAATAAAATAAAAATATTTTTCTTATGAATGGTAAATGAAATAGATAAGTTGTAATAAAGTGGAAAAAAAAAAAACATAGGTACACTCCTTGTATAACAAATTGTTTAGGTTACAAACAAATGAAATTTAAGTTATTAGATATAACATGAGTCTCTATTATTGAAAAATATGATGCCGACGCAGAAGTCCAACACAAGGGCCTAAGGTAGTGGAAAGAGAGTGAGAGAGAAAAAAAAAAGTGAGTCTATACTTGTAAACTTAACTTGGTTAAGAAAAAATATGATTTATGATTCATGATTTGTCAACGATAAACGATAAATTAAGGAATGAGAGGAATACTAATAAAGATATCTTAACTCTCTCTTCTCATACCTCTTGTCTCACTTCATGCTTTATTATAATTTTATAATCAATTTTTTAGTAGGCCTAATTCAATTTCTAAATTTATAATCTTTTTTAGTCAAGTCTAACTTGAAATTATGATGGAGTTAATTTATAGACTTTAGTATTTATTATTAACTTTAGATAGAGTATTATTGATTTATAATGAGTTCTCCTTAAACAAAATGATCAATATGTTAATGAAAGTTTGTTTTTAATTAGTAATTAATGATTTGTTGGAAATAAACTTTTTAGAAAATTTTCATCAAGAAAAGTAATAAAAACACAATTATTTTTTAAATCAAAAGTAACTGAATTAAAAATTACACTTAAATGAAAAGTTAATACAAGACTAACTTATGCATAATTAAAAAAATGCTTTATAAATGATATTAAGGAGATTATTAAGTAAGTGTAGTTGGTGTAAGTTCATGGATTATATTATATACTATAATTCTACACACCGAATTTTTCTAGGTACCTTAACTTGGACATAAGAATCCTTGTAGATACGAGTGCAACATTCAGCTGACAGAAAATAATAGAAAATTTCTGAATCCATCATGAACATCTTTCGCTTTGTTTTGATTTATTTTATAGCTACTTGTGCTGAGAATTATAGTATAACATAAAAATGATTTTTTTTATCAAAAAATTATTTCGATTTACATGAATATTGTGATAGAAATGTAAAATATAAAAATCCAGTGACCAATCCTTGTACAACCAGAGTTTGATCGGATAGACTTAAGTTAGGAATTGATCAATCTGATCTAACTCATAAAGATTAACTTCATTACGTTGATTTTCTTTTTCGTCAAATTATTCTTCTAATAAATTATTTTTGAATTTAGTATAATCATTGGTAAACAATAATTTGAGTAGAATTAGTTTGTTTAAAAGCCGAAATCAGTGATAGCTAATTAAATAATGTGCTTATTCTTTTTTGGGGCGATCAAGCACATGATGACATCTGCAGTGAGATTCGGAAAGAAGAACAGATGAAGCTATGTCCATGGCTAGAAACATAGAACAAGAACACAATATACTCTTTAATGAAGAGGATCTCAATATTCTTTTATAATCATTTTAATTCAAATTGGTTGGTTGAACTTGTGCCAATAATTGAAACCACAACAGCACCACCACCAATTTTATTAATGACCCGGATTCTGCGCTGTTTATGAACCACACTACAAATAATAACTTACTATAAATAACAAAACAGTGTCAGAAAAAAAATATCATTATTTGTGTTTGGATAATGAGATTGAGATGGCCACATCTAGATAACGCATTAATTACTCCCTCACCCATCTTTCTTTTTATGTAAATTATCTTACATTCCAAAATCAAATTCCAAGAGCTAACCTAAATTAATTTCTCTGAGTCCTAAGATTTTAATAAAAAAATGTTGAAGAATATGATAAAGGTATTGATTAAAAAATTAGAAATATTAGAAAATGTGGTGTTGGAAAGAGGTGGCAATGATTGAATATAAGGGAGTAAGAAAAGAAAAGTAAACGAAGAAGAAGTGAAAGAAAAGGGGGTGTGTGTATAGAAACTTGTCATGTTATGCTAAGCATGATTCCCTTTGTTTGGGTGAAGCCAGGCAACACACATTGAAGTTACTCTGTAAAGAAGGAGTGATGGAAACTCTCTGCAACACTATTTATCTGCATCATATCAGTGTCAGCCTTCCCAAAAGAAAACCTACCCACTTTTTTATCACACAAAAATACCTATTATTAATCATTCTATTAATTTTCCAACCATAACTCTTCTATTACAAGAACTCATGTCAAAGGTTTAATACTTACATAGGTACTAATCAATTGTTTACTAACATTGTTGTCTTTACATTTTTCAATTCACCTTATCTGTCGAAATAAACAAATTAAAAAGTGGAAAAAAATTAAGTATTGAACTTCGAATACGAGTAACTTTGTCACACTTTATAAGTATATTTTGATTAATTTTACACTAAAATATTTTAACAGAAATTTTATTTAAAATATTCATAACTTTTTTTTTATAAAAATGTAATGTGATATTAATTTAGTCGCACAAAATCATAACTTTTTTATTAATTATTTTAATGTTAACAAATATAAATGGAGAACCAATTTACTGGTTTAAAACAGTACCTGGATTATTGATGTTTTATAGTAAAAACATGCATCTCATATATAATATTTCTTTAGTTGTTCTTGTGCATAATGTTTTTTTGTCTCGAATGCATTTTTATTTGAAGGAAAGTATAAAAAAATTAAACTTCAATTTACTACGTCATAAAAATTAAACACGTTTTCACTTCTTGGTTACAACTTAAACAAAATGTTATTTTACTTTTGTATAAGGATTGTGGATGAAAACTTGTTAGAAGAAACAACTGGACCAGGTCTCACCAGAAGCGTTTTTCCTGCACCTCTATGATTTCTTCCTGTATCTCATATTTTTTGTCAAAATATTATAAATATATTTTTTAGACTGTACAAATCAGAATATAAAAATTACATTTCAAATTATACAATTTAACATATAATTTTTATTTTATATTATATAATTTGAAATATATTTTTTTATATTTTAAATTATACCATTCACAATATACTTTTATATTTTAGATAAAAAAAGTTTATGTTTCTGATTATATAACTTAAAATATAAAAAAATATATTTCAAATTGTACTAATACAATTTTTATGTTTCAAATTGTGCAATTTAGAATAAAAAAATTATAAAATATAGATTTTTTTTTTTCATTATACCAGGTGTGTATATGGAGGTGCATGGAGAAAGTATGGAGGTGCAGGAAGAATGGATTGTCTCACCATTGTGCTCAGACCCAATTTTTATGCTTATGGGCAAATCCCGTATGGGTCAATTTCCATAGATTGTGTGAAGTTGAATTTTGATAACCCGTTTACTTGGATTTTTTTTTCTGACCCTCATAATTTCTTCTTCCACCCTATGCTAAATAAAATGATCAAGATATCATACTATTGTTATATCACCTTAATCATTTAGAAAATATATTCTGAAAATCATAATGAAATATTTTCAGATTATATAATTTGATATTATCTAAAGTAATTATATTTCAGATGAATTACATTCCAAATTATTCAAAATTATGTAATACAAAATTATATTATGGATGATATAATCTTATTCTAAATTGTGTAATTTATAATTTTATTTTGAATTACGTGATTCAAAGTTATATTCCAAATTAGATGGTATATTTCAAAATGTATATATTATGATAGTGAGAAGAGAGACTATGGAGGTAAAGAAGAAAAATACTGACTTGTTATTGTTAAATTTTTTGGGCTTAAAGGAAGTTTTTAATTAGATAAATAAAAGAAATGATACAAAATTTCATACTTTTAACCTGATAAATTATTTTATTTACTCAAATATCCATCAAGTGAGTTTTTGTTTTTTTTGGCAGAAATTGATTATATGTAAAAAATGCATTTAAGTGTACTAAAAACTATTAAAATAAATTAGCACTTTGTAGTTCATCTATAGGCAATTATTTGTGTACCCCTTCCTATTTTTTAATCTGCACCTTACAATTAGGTCAAATATATTTCATTTCTTTTTCTTTCATTGTACCTCACCATCATTATCACTATCGTGACTACACCATCATCACGGAAGGAAAGGCAGGAAAAGAAGAAAAGGAAAATACTGAAAAGAAAAATATTGTTTTAGAAAGAAAACACAAATATGTTATAGAAAGCCTATTTTCAAAATGTCATTTAAAAAATCATTCCAAAAGGTATTATATATATTTTAAAAGGCTTATTCCTAAAATTTTATTTAAAAACAATTATTCTAAAAAGTATTTTGTGCCTTTTAAAAATTTTATTCTAAAAATTCTATTCCAAAAAATCTTATCACGTTAAAGAAACATTTTCAGAAATTTTAGAAAGTGTGTTGTCAAAATTTTCTGAAACAGATAATTTAGGAATCACTTTAAAAAAGAGTAAAATAATTATTTTGAAAAATTGTGGAGGTGCAGTTTAAAATTAACTGGTGTGCAGGAATCAATTGCCTCATCTATCTCCCCTTCAGGTGGATGCTCGGATCCAATAGTCTCCTTTCACGTCAAAAAAAAGATCAACTATTACATAACTATGACAAAACGGAAAATAAAGGTATTTATTTGAGATTGTTAAGGAGACATTAAAAGTATTCTAATAGAACTTAATGCATGGTTTGGGTTTATTTGTTCAATTTTTTATTTTTCATAAAATATATTCATGAATAATTATGAATTCATGTAAACTGAATTCAATAAAAAAAAAAATAGCCATTTATTTAATAACAAAACCCACTCCCTCCTTCAATTGAAAATTTCAACATTTTGTCAAACCTGATTTTTTATATCATATTTAAAAGAATTAAAGCCGGGTTATTTATAAGATAAAATATATTTTTCAATTTTAGATACACTTTAAATTTTTCTTTATTTCTATTTTCCTTTCTACTTATATCAATTATAATATTTTGACATAATTGGAAGCAACATCACTAAACCACCAATTGATTGATTCAATCAAATGTTGTTTTTTTTTTCTTTTTTGTTATTCATATCAACCACTAGCTTTCATGACAATATTGTGAGACTGTTTCAATGTGTTCGTAAACTTTCGACAGACTATCTTCATTTTTATTGAAATTTTCTATTAGGATTATTTACGTGAAATTTTGATATGTCAATTATATAAGTGTAAAATTAAATCAATTAAAATCCAATAATATTTGGGATAAAGCCAAATTAAACCTTTTTTAATATATTAATTGTAACATCGTAAATAAGTATATTATAAAATTTAAAAATATACAACTATAATTAATATAGATTTTATAATATATTTTAAAATCAATAGCATAAACATAATATTATTTTGTGTAAATAATATTTATTATGCCAAGAACTTTCATTATTAATATAATGCATACTTTTCCAAAATATACATTTTAAGAAAGTATATAACATTATAATGGGTTTCGACAACTCAAAATATGATACAAACTTATTTAAAATCTGTTGGGTCTAGTTTTTGTTAAATCCAAATCTATATCCGTATTGGGCCAAGGTTACTTCCTCCACCTCCATATGCTCGTTCTGCACCTTCATATTCCATTTAAAAAGACTATTACTTCATTTTAAAAAGACTATCATGTCTTTAGTTTAAAATTACAAAGAATTCCTTCCATTCCTTTCACTCCCTTCATTTCTTTCACCTCCGCCAAACATCTCCACAACGCCCCCAAGACAGCTACGATGCTCCTCTGTCATGCACCTCACCATGCCTCCCACGCACCTCTTTCCTCCCTTCGCAGGCGATCTCCGCCCGCACGACGATGCCTTCAATCTCTACCGCGAGCCAACCATGACAGCCCCACACCATCATCACGTCCATCCTGCAATCAACAATACCACTGAACACTCCTCCGACCACCACCCGCCGCCAAATCCTCCTACACTCAGACTAACCAACAACAAAAAAGGGAGAGAGGAGAAGAAGCAAAGTGAAAAGGATCCCTTCCGCATTATGCTCTCCTTCGTCACCACTGCCAAGACCGGACCGGCGTTCACTGTGTGGAGGTGGAGGAACCGCAGTTTCCTTCATCATCAACATCTTCCTTGTGCGCCTACATAAAACCATGAACATCCCCTTCCTGGTTTACATTTGTTTAAAAAATAATGGAAATGACCATCCAGTTTATATTTTATTTTAAAAAAAATAAACTTGATAAGATGTTAATTGATTTATGTTTTATTTTGAAATGTAAATTCGGACAACATCTCTGTTTAATTTTTTTTCGAAAAAATATCCTTTTTTATTAGATATAAAGACGCAGGAAGAATTGTCCGAAGTTAAATGAGATTTCTAAAATTATTATTTTTTGAACAAAAAGTGGAGGATGCATTTTTTCTGCACCTTTATACTTTCTTTCTTCCTGCACCTCCATAGGTACAGTAAATTAATCATTATATTTTTAATGAAAAAAATTACATAAATTTTATATTTTTTAAATTTTTTTGTATAAGATTCTACAATCTGAAATATAATTGCATAATTTAAAATATAATTTATATTTTAGATTGTATAATTTGAAATATAAACTTTTTTATTTTAGATTATATAATTAAGAATAAAAAGTATATTTTGGATTGTCCAATTCAGGATAAAAAATTATATTTTAGATTGTATAATTTATAATAAAAAATATATTTCAAATTGTATAATTTAAAATGTAAAAATTGTATTTTAAATTGTATAATCTGAAATATAAAGAAAAATTGTATTTTAAATTGTATAATCTAAAATATTAACAAAAACTATAATATGGATTATACAGTTCATCACCATAGTTATTAATGTCACTATGTGAAGATTATGCTGTCTAGTTTTTTTTTTTTTTTTTTTTAGTTTAA
>Ga0209489_109675_pt1 | contig 11726 bp, 7 predicted proteins | sample SiratrowhiteBW_FD_187527 | JGI IMG/M metagenome (GOLD analysis project Ga0209489, IMG submission 187527) | Root nodule microbial communities of legume samples collected from California, USA - Siratro white BW (SPAdes) (version 2) | ecosystem: Host-associated > Plants > Roots > Nodule | place: USA... | reverse complement strand
CACACAAGGCTAAATCCTATAGCCTAAAACAGTACGAACATTCAAGTGTTTTAAAGAATTACAAACAATCAACGCATATCTTGATACAAAAGGGATCAAGAATGGTTAAGAAAGACTCCCTGATTGGTGCGCAGAAGAACCCTTTGCACAGTCTTGAAGAATTCCAATGGCACAGTGAATTGGTCAAGAGTGATTCTTCAAGAAAAAACCCCAATTGAATTTGATCAAGAACTTCTCAATTACCCAAAGTGTTTTCTCACTGTGATATCAAGAAATGACTCTCAATTTCTGTAATTCAGACTCTTGTGCACGTTAGAAACCTTGCAGTTTTTATAAAGGAAAAACCCCAATTCTGTTTTTCACAAATCAGTTATTTAAGTTCTGCCAGACACGAATAAATCGATTTCATGAAAACTGGAATCGATTTATTTTTGTCCAGTGCAGTGTATTTCAAACCAGTTTGCACCAAACTTTAGCTAGCTCACTTTGATTAGTTTTTAATCACTCTTAGACCATAGTGGTGGTGGAATTCTCCTCAATTATGCATAGGTTCTTTGCCAATCAACCTCTCACTCACTCACACAAGACCAAATCCCAAATCTCCTCCAATTGCTTGCTTGCTTTGTCTTACTTGTTTTGTCTTGTTTGACTTCATCAAATCTTTATTCTTGTGAAAGTAATAACACAACTTATCACTTTTTTTACATCACAAGTTGTAAGTACTATTCTTTATTTATTATATTGTATATTAGGACATCGTGGAAGGAATTATTATATAATTTTTTAATTTATTTTTTTAATTATATTATTACATTATTTTTAACAGATATTACAACACTTATATTTTAATTAATGTTTTGAAGACAAAAAAAAAATATTATTTTATTATTATGATCCAAAATTTTATTTAATATTTAAAATCTTAAAATTTATGTCATATATCATATTTCAATATAAAGTTCTTATAAAATTTAAGTTTTAAACTTATGATATTAGAAATCACCCTCTATAATGAAAAGACCTTCAATCTATGAACTTGTGCTATAAAAGATTTTTTTTTATAACTAAAGTCATAAATAATGTTATAAATTTTAAATCAAAGTTTTATAAAACTTTTCGAAGAAAATATATTGACTTGATATAAATTTTAAAACTATTAATTATAAATGTAAAAAATATTTTTTATATTAAGGATATCAACAATTAATTGATTAAAATGTGGTTTTTATAAAAAAAATAAATAAAAATTTAATTATAGTGTGGATCTTTAAAACTTCTTTACTACGGTAAAGGTGGTGAATGTAATATCCCATATATATATATATATATATATATATATATATATATATATATATATATATATATATATATATTTATATAATAGTAACTATATTATATAGAAATTTTACAATAGAGATATGTATAAATATTTATTCATTCATCTTAGTATTTCATAATATACCTCTTCATATAACATTTAATAAAAATATATTTATATAATCACAAAATAAAATAAAATAAGATTTCTCTATTAGTTTAGTCGAAAGTTACACCACCTGTCATATTTATTTTCCACTCACGTGATCATCGTAGATTTAAATACAAAAAAAAACACCACACAAAAGAATCAAAATCGGATACCTCGCAATGACATTCCAGTTTTCCTTTTTTGAGTTGACTTGTTTATGGAGTCTATTTGTAATCTAGACATATTGTAGTGATAATACTATAGTAGTCAAATTGAAGAAAAGAACATGAGTGAAGATATGAATGAAGTCATATAAATACTGCAACATTTCATAATTGATAATGAAATAAAATTTTCAAACCCTAATCTTCCAAAAGCAAACTTTAACACTTTAAAAGGATAATACTTTGTGTTAATATGTTTAAAATTTAATACTTTGACCAAAATAGACAAACTTTAATCCATGAATATGTTTAAAGTTCAAAACTTTCAACAAAATATATATATTTTTCCCCAAAGTAGTCATAGTTTATGTTGTATAGACGGATCTTAAGTCTTTATGCAACCCATAAACTATCTAAACAACATGACACCACACAAAAACATCTTTTTCAAAATCTAAAATTTTAAATTTCGAGATCAAAATGGATAAGTGACGGGGATCTTACTGATTCTCTTCCTCGAAGTCCAAATCTTGTCCCTTTTGGTGGCTGCTGAAGTCAAACAATATCCCAAATACAAAATGTAACGTGTGTCTTTGACAACCCATGACAGTGGTCGACACAGATAGTCTGGAAAGTAAAGTTTCACAAAATGAAAATTGTCATACATTTCGAGAGACAGGAAGTCATTTCAAAGTGTGGTGTAACACCATTTGGGCAAAACTTGAAACAATGAAAAATTGGTTGTTGAGTGAGAGAAGCATAGTGTTTCGATATTATATAATCATTTTGGTAAACATTGGAAAAAGAAGAGGAATGTGTGAGATAGAAAGAGTGAGTATAGGTATGAGAGACACATCTTAAAGTATAAGAGATGAGATACAATGTAGAATGAGAGATGAGACATAATACAATATAAGAGAGACATCGAGTATGAGAAAGATGTTGAATATGAGACTTAATGTAAGTTATAAAGAAAGAGACAAAATGTGTATTTTTTTTTTCTTAAAGAGAGACATGCCACAAATTATGAGTTAAGACATGGCAAAATAGAAAATGTCACATTTTTAAACGTAAAATACTTTTCTTTTTGACATATTTTGTTTTTAATTTACTTTTAAATTGTTTTTAAATTTTTTTCTGAGAGTTACATATGACAACAATATTTTTTATGCTCCTTTCATTTGTATTATTTATAGATTAACAATCGTTTGAAAGCAAAAGGAATGGTGTCGAGCCCAATTTGTAGATCATGCCTTCAAACGTGGCCAACAATTTATCACTTTATTGGGCCTATCCCTATTGTAAGCCCTTTAGTAAGAATGAGATTCTAGTCTATGTGAGTCCACCCGATAAATATTCAATCGACATTTTAAATTAGTGTCATTTATCAACAACAAAATATTCTTATTTTTGCAAAAGTGACCATGATATATATTGAACTTGTTTAGCTGCTTTTTATGCTTGAAAGACCCTAAAAAGGCTTGTTCTTATTCACTGAACACCTCTGCGAATCGTAAATTTGTTCGGAATCATATTAATCAAGATATTCACTGACTTTAGACACTTCTACTTTCCGAAATACAAAATTTTGTCTTTTTCTCTCAAATAAGAAATTAAGGTTAAGAAACTATTTTAAATTTAGGGTTAATTCTCTTTTATTCTGTTATATGGATTTGGACATACATCAGATTATGGCCAGGTAAGTTTTTAGTTGCTCCAAGGTCGTTAGCATGTTAACAATTTAAATTTGGTGAAAAGGCCACTAATCTTACACCCAAGATTGTAATACTGATGTGTCTAATTTCATTTACATATGGTTCAATTGTTGGTCTTCTTTCATTTCAACCAATAACTTGTAAATCATATTCTGATTCTTGCACCATTTATTGAGAATCTCATTCAATCCCTTCACTTACTTCCGAAGACAACCAGCCTCAAGATTCCCCACCCTTATAGTGCTCTTCAACATTCATTTGCATTAACAAATTCTAATATTTATAAATTTAGAATTGTACACTATTTTCTAGAACCAGGTTCTTCTAGAAGAAAAACAAATCATCTTATTGTAGAAAACCTAGTTCTTTCTACAGAAAAAAATGTGGTGGATGCAGTATCCCAACTTATAATTATATGCTGTGAGATCATTAGAATATTGATTACCTAACTCAGGATAAATAAGCAATCTGACTTCAGAAAATGGCAGCACTAAACACAAGTACTAGAGACCTTGCCACGTTTGAACTTCTCAACCAAGTTGCATAAAATTGATGAAGGTGGGGTTACCTTTACTTTTAATTATTGCAATTTTGCTTTTAATTTTTGTGAGCCACAAAGTGGTATTTGTTTCGATGTAAAATGAATTCCCGGAACAACGATGGGTAAAAGACAATTAGAAGAGATAATGCTAAAAGAATTTGAAAACTTTGCAAAGCCACCACCTTGACCATCCAAATACAATGGACACAAAACTTTTCAACATCGGTCATTGGTTTCAATAGCAGAAACTTCTAATCGTCACGTGCCAACAATTCTCATGTGGCCTAATCAAATAAATGTTCCATTTTTTCAACCATATATAAACCCCGAATGTGTGCCTTACCATGCATGCAAAAGCACAGAAACTAAACCATATAACCATGGATGAGGAAGGATCAAGGGGAAAACCCAAGGAGGAGGGTGGAGACATCCGCTACCGGGGGGTTCGGCGGCGGCCCTGGGGGAAGTTCGCGGCGGAGATTCGAGATTCCACCAGGCAAGGCCAAAGGGTGTGGTTGGGAACTTTCAACACGGCGGAGGAAGCAGCCAGAGCCTATGATAGAGCTGCTTATGCCATGAGAGGTCCATTTGCAATCCTGAACTTCCCTGAGGAGTACCCTATGACTGCTGGTGGTGCCACTAATGCTGCCACTCATTCCTCTGTTGCTTCCTCCTCCTCCTCCTCCTCTTCTAGGCATGCCAATGTGGATGCCAGAGGAAGAACTGATCAAGGAAGACAAGTGTTTGAGTTTGAGTACTTGGATGACAAGTTGTTGGAGGAGCTTCTTGACTTTGAGGACAAAAAGAAAAGGGGCCCCTGAAAAGAAGCCACTACCATACTGCATCAAAACTCTGTCATTTCCTAATTTCTGTTTGAGTTGATATTAATTAGCTTCCTTCTAGTAAATTAAAACATATAATTACATGTCAGACAAATGCTTCCAACCATGTTGTAATTTCTCTGTCAAGAACTTAGTTTTGGAGACAATGCTACTAGTCCTAGTAAGTTATGCATGTATTTCTAATATTTACAAAGTGGCATCGTACGGAGAAAAAGTATATCCATCTCCATCAAGTTTCTCAACGATGCTTGATTTCACAGATCTATGCGCACAAAAAAGAATTTAACCCCTGTTTATTACATGTGTGAAAGTACGCCAGGATCTACTTTTGTAAATAGTGCAAAATAAACGTTGACGTATATTAAATATTATAAGCATTTTTTCAGACAGAAATAACTTTATTCATAATGACAGAGTGACACTAAGTAATCTAAACTATAAGTTACGAGAACAACAGTTAAGTTATCATCGATACTGAGTATGCTAGAATACTTAGTTATATGTAACTCATAAGAGTATAACGCATTCACAAAATACTTCAGTAAATCTGCAGTACTTTAACGTACCACCATGATTTAAATTCAACGTTCTGAGTTATTTTCCACTCAAGGTTGACTATTCTTCAAAACAACCTCATTAATTTGAAGACATAAAGTCTATATTACAGTTAACCAGACAACAAGAACGCAATTTTGCATTTTTTTTCCTCTTTCACAATGTCCCATATGTTGCCACAAATAAGATGCACAATCAATAAATGGTACCGCATAGCAAATTAAGATCAGACTTACGATTTCGAGAGTGAAACCTAAGAACAACATGGGAGAAGCGGAGCTCGAGCATACAGACAGGCAGAGAGAAGAAGAGAATCATTGGACAAAGGGAGAAGAGAGCTAAGGAGAAAAAACACCTAACAAGGTTTTATTTTGAAAGAAAAACGTAAATTACAAATTAGAAAAACCAATTTATAGGTTTTCTATGAAATCCAAAAGTGATATTGGATCAAACAAGTATGTCAACATCCTCCACTCAAGCTCAACTATCTATATTCATCATTTTAAGTTTGTTTACAATCGATCTGAAACTTTGTCAGTTTAGATTATTGTAAAAATATTTGCTAGTTGATCTTAATATCGTATGGATAACAGACGAAAAAACTTAGCTTGGAGTTTTTCACACATCACATGATAATCGATTTTCATATGCTTTGTGTGTTCGTGAAAATTAGAATTATGAACAATGTGACGAGTTGATTGGTTGTCACAGTAGAGAACAATAAAAATATTTGTCTGAATATGAAGATCTTGAAAGACGTAAGTTGATCCATTACAACTCACAAGTTATGTGGCAAGTGATCTGTACTTAGCTTCAGATGAAGATCTAGAAACAATGGTTTGCTTCTTCGATAGGATACAAAAGAAATACAATATCCAGTTATGGATTGTCTTGTATCTGCACATGATATCTAATTCGAGTTACTGAATGCTTTGACCTGCATTTTTGAGTCAACTACAAAAAATAACTCTTCTGCAGGGTTAACTTTGATGTAGTGCAAAATGTGTTGAATTGCCTGTTGATGATGAATTGTTAGTTTTGGTAGGAATCATCTAAGTAGATGAATAACATAACAAAACTTATGTTTGGTCGTGTATTAGTGAGATATAAGAGCTTGCCAATAAGTTTTCTGTAGGAGTCTGGGTTTTATAACCTATCTACAACTTCAAAAAGAATCTTATTGTTAAAGATAAGACGTGTAATACATAGCTTACTTGAAAGCATCCCAGTTTCGGTCAAGGACATATTTCCTTTGACATAGATGGATTCCTTTCTTAAATCTGACAACTTCTAAACCTATGAAGTATTTGAGTTCTCCAAGGTCTTTAATCTTGAAAGAGTCATTTAGTAAACCTTTAATTATTCCAATTTCTAATAAACAATCTCTTGCAAGAACAATATCATTTACACACACAGGAAGGATAGTGAAAGCATTTGAAGTTTTTCTAATAAAAAGAGATTAATCTCACTTAGATCGAATGAAAGCAATAGAAATAAGAAAGGAGGAAAGTTTGGCAAACCATTGCCTACTTGCTTGCTTCAGCTCGTACAAGGATTTGGTAACTCTACAAACTTGATTTGGTTTTTTATATTGAATCCTAGAGGAGGTGTCATATATACTTCCTTATTGAAATCCCTATATAAGAAGGCATTGTCAACATTCAATTGATGCAAGTTACAGTTTGTAACATTTGTAATGGCTAGAAGAATTCTAACATTATTTAGTTTAGCAACACGAGAAATAAAATATCCAAATAATCAATTCCTTCCAGTTGTGTATAACCCTTTGCAACCAACCAACCTTTATATATTTCAACAATCCCGTAAGTATTATGTTTTATTTTGTATACCCACTTACACCCAGTAAGTATTTTTCTTGCTGGCAAATCTATAAGGTACCATGTTTTATTTTCTTGAAAGGTATGAATCTCCTTCTTCATGGTAGTCATCCAGTTAGGATTTTGACATGCTTGTTCAAAATTTTTCAATTCACTGTGTGGTTTATCTTATGACAATAGGAGCACTATTTTTCTTGGTTATAGAATCTTCCTCTGCCTCTGCCTTGACCCTGACCACGCCAACTAGTTCCTCTACCTTACTGCTTCCAAAAAACTTGAGGAGGTTTCCATATGTGTGGTTTAACAGTAGAGTCGAAAAGAATTTTGGTTTCAATGAGAGCACCAAGAACACTACTAAGCCATCGTTCTTGTTGAATCGCCAAGGAGAATACTTTATTTATGTTGGGGAGAGTTTTCATTAAAAGAATTTGGATTTTAACAGTGTTATAACTTTCAGCAAGACCCTTTAGAAAACACATCACATATTCAAAATCTATGTAATGAACGGAAATTTTGGATAGAGAACAAGTAGAAGGTTTATCACAAACACAATTTGGTATAGGTCTTAAGGACTCTAATTCCTCCCAAAGAATTTTAAATCTCTAAAAAAACTGAGTAACATTCCTTTCTCCTTGTTTAATTGAGTGTACTTCTTGAAGTAAATCAGAAATGCGGAAGTAATCACTCTTTCAAAACCCTTATTTTAAGTACATGACACTCTCAACAATCTTAGCTGTGAAGGTTCTTGTGATCCATGAAATAACCATCACATTATATAATGACTTTGATTAATAGAATTTATATTTTAATTAACTGTAAGAATTATTTTCGATGGTGGAGATTCCATTAAAATTTGAAAGAATAGCCAAGAAAGTTAAAAGAAAACAAATAGATAAAAGAAACACAAGAATAGAAAAGCAAAAGTAGAGCAAGTCTTTAACCTACTTTGATATCATCTAAAGAATAATATACAGAACAAAACAAAATCAAACTTAGAGTTTCAAGAATGAATCCTAAGATAAACTCTAATATGGAAGAAGCATAGTTCAAGTATCACTCCATAAAAGACGGCGAGAAAGAAGAAGATAATTAATAAATAAAGGAAAAAGAGAATTAAGAGAAAAGAAACAGGTACAAACTTTTCTTTGTACCTTTTATTTTTGAAAAAAAAAAACGTATTCTTTACAAATTAGACAAACATATTTATAGATTTTTTATAAAATCCAAAACTAAACCAGTATATCAACAAATAGCAAATAGCAAATTATTAGACAACCACCACCATTTGTACAATATTTTCTAAACCTTATGAAGAGCATTCAAATAGTAGGTGAATATTGCATGTTCGAAAAAAAAAAAACAGTATGAGCAAGGTAGGCTAATCTTCATTATAAATAATACTCATTTGAATTCTGTTGAGTAACACCATCCAAATAAATACAGTAATTTTCGACAAATGTTTAGCTCCTCACTACAACTTCCGAATTCAGTGACGAAAAAAATAATGATCAAGGATTTCTTTTTAACATATAAAAGATTAGAATTTAGTAGTTTTACCAAATAAGTTTACACAAAAATTAGATCGTGTAACGTAATATCATCAAGATTGTTCACGTCAAGTTCTTTAAAATTAAACAACAATAAAAATTTGACTAAATAATATTTAATTAATATTCTTGAAAAATTCATATTATGTTGATCTTTATTTACATCTGTTTAAATAGTTTATATTAATATAAAATTTATATATATCCTCTGTGAGAAAACAACTTTCAAATTCTATTAAAACTATAATCCAATAAAAATATATTTAATATTATAATATTTATTAAAAATTACACTACCTTTTCTATAATATCCTAAAAAATAGCTATAGAATAAAAACTAACGTGGAATTAGTTTTAGAAATAAATAACACCTGAATATTTTTTTTTAAAAAAAGAAAAGTTGTTTAAATAAATAGAAATTAGAAACTCAGATTTTATTTTTATAATAACCACCAATTATTTCTAAGAAGATATCCTATTTATAAAAAATATCAACTCTCTCCCAGAATATATTCTTTCTTTAAGATTCTGTTTTATTTTTATAAAAATCACCAATTATAACTAAGAAGATATTTTGTTTATAAAAACTACCAACTTTCTCTCTCTTTCTTTAAGAAGATATACAGTTTCATTCTTTATGAAAACCACCATCTCTCAAACAATTTCTCCTTAAAAGTTTTCTACCTTCTCTCTATATTTATGATCTCATATATTATCAGATTGACAATCAGAGAACACTCATAGATTCCTAGCTAGCGTTGAGTAGATCAAGAGTGTCCAATCCAATCAGATTCTTGAACAGAGTTAGGTTGTCTGTGATTTTAAGGTTTTTGAATATGTCTACTATATAGAGGTAAGGAAAGCTAGTTTGATTATTTTTCATAAATATTGTAATTATTTGTTTATTAATGAATTGGATGAATGTTTATGTATTGTATGATGTAGTATCAATGTTCGTGAAATATGTGGTGTGTGATCAAGACATAGTATCTTCAAGAAAGGAGATACCCGTGTTGAGATTATTAGGATGTGCATTATTTGGGGATTTGGAGGTATCCTGACTCTACTGGTACATTGGATTAACATAAATGAAGATTACCAGTTAGTGAAGAGTCGAAGGAGGTTCATATGGTCATATCCGAGGTTTGAAATATGAGCCCGATCGGAATAGGACATATGGATTAACCCTGTGTATATGGGGTCTGAGGTTTGAGCCCGATCAGAATAGATGGGTAGTATATGATACGTGCACACCTCTGAGTGTAACTCAATGCACAAGTGTCTTTCAGATGTAGAGAGTCTAGTGTCTTTGTGAGTCAGTATATATATGATGTAAGATGAATTATGAAAGTTTGATTTTTTGTTTTTGGGTTGATATAGATATTTAATTTATGAAAATATATTTTTTTTTAACTCTCTAGCTTACCCTTATTTTTGTTTGGTGTTTGTTTTGTTTTTAAATCTGCAATGATCGTGTATTACACGAGAGCAGAGATTTGACAGGTGGTGTGAATACCAAGTGAATTGTTAGAGAAGCTTTATTTTATTTTATTTTATTTGTAATATTACGAAAATATTTTTATTAAATCTTATTTAGAGAAGTATATTTTAAAATACATGATGAAGGTATGAATTTTTATATCTAAGTTTATTATATAATTTTATGCAATAAAGTTATTATTATATGAAAAATATGGGATGTTACATTCAGTATCAAAGCAATTCGTCCTTAGGATGACTTGAGGATAGTGGGTTTATTATGTTTCTTCTATGTATAGATTTTTGAAATTTAATTTAGAGAAATAGGAAAAATGTTTACTTGGATGTTTGAGCATGATCTTTGAAATTTTGATTTGTATTTGAGTTAAGTTGATTGTGATGAATGAGAATGAAATTATTAAGAATGAAAATAATCTTGATAAAGTGGTGAGGATGCACACTCATGACTTAGTTAAGATATATTTTCCTCTTAATGTTTCGCGTTTGAAGTATTTTTAAAAATTTATATTTTGATTGATTAATTATATTTTATGTGAAATTTGATGTTGGATATAATTTGTAGTGTAATGTATAGTGTTTTTTTTTCTTATGTTAGCTATTTTATGTAATTAACAGACACAACTTTTAGGATTTTTTTTTAGTTATTGCTTGCTATATTATATGATTTTTTGTGTGATATGCCAAGTTTAGTGGTTTAACTTTGGAGATGAAGAAAAATCATTATAGAAACATATCTTTATTTCTTTCCTAATATGTTAATTTTCGATGACAAAAATTTTTGTTGTTAGAAAGAATGTAATACCCTAGAAAATAGCTAGAATAAAAATTAACCTAAAATTAGTTTTAAAGATAAATAAGATAACACCTGAATATTTTTTTAACCACCAATTATCTCTAAGAAGATATTATGTTTATAAAAATTACCAATTCTCCTTCTAAGAATATACTCCCTCTCTCTCTCTAAGAAGATATTATGTTTTATTTTTATAAAAACCACCAATTATCTCTAAGAAGATATCATGTTTATAAAAACTACCAACTCTCTCTCTTTCTTTAAGAAGATATATAGTTTTCTCTCAAACAATTTCTCTTTAAAAGTTTTCTACCTTCTCTCTAGATTTAGATTTGTGATCTTATAGATTATCAGATCGACAATGAGAGGACACTCCTAGATTCCTAGTGTTGAGTAGATCAAGAGTGTCCAATCATATTCTTGAACAGAGTTAGATTGCCTGTGATTTTAAGGTTTTTGAATATCTCTACCCTATAGAGGTAAGAAAAGCTAATTTGATTGTTTTTCATAAATATTGTAATTATTTGTTTATTAATGAATTGGATGAATGTTAATGTATTGTATGATGTAGTATCAATATTTGTAAATGATGTGGTATATTGTATGATGTAGATCAATATTTGTAAATGATGTGATGTGTGATTAAGACATAATATTTTCAGAAAAGAAGATATCCGTGTTGAGATTATATCTAAATTTATTATATAATTTTATGCAATAAAGTTCCTATTATATAAAAAATATTTAATATTATATATATATA
>Ga0209489_109673_pt1 | contig 11729 bp, 4 predicted proteins | sample SiratrowhiteBW_FD_187527 | JGI IMG/M metagenome (GOLD analysis project Ga0209489, IMG submission 187527) | Root nodule microbial communities of legume samples collected from California, USA - Siratro white BW (SPAdes) (version 2) | ecosystem: Host-associated > Plants > Roots > Nodule | place: USA... | reverse complement strand
AAAAAATTTAAAAATAAAAAAAAAAAAAAAAAAAAAAAAAACACTCTTTTGCTGCCATTCCAACCTCAACATAAAGTTATTTGAAGAATTGCAACAAAATCGCTACCATAACAGCAACTTAAAACCTTGAGTAACGCTATAAATGCAACAGAACCGTGCTGAAGAAAAAGGAAAGGACTTTAACCAACAAAGACAAAAAGAAGCACGATACCTGAGCTGAACAAACGGAACCGTGTGTTTTCAACAGTGCAACTGCACCAGAGACATCTGGGTCAATTCCAAGGACCCATTTGGACCCGTCATTTTGGTGGGTCGGGTCATGCTCACCGTTCAAAAGATGGGTCTTTTCTGGAAAAGGGTAAGAGAGTGAAGCCAACCAATTCTCTTTGAATTGGGTATCAGAAGCCTTAACCCTGCGTTTTTTTTCAGGAACTGTGATTGGAGGGTCACTCAGATTCTGGGTTTGGGTGAGAATGGTAGAAGGAGAAGAATGTGCAGAAGAAACCCAAAAGGCCCTGAAGGAGATTTTGGGTTTGAGTTTGGGAGAGAGTTTGTTCATAAAATGGAACTGGGATTGGTGGAAGTGTGGTGTGAATTGTAGGGATTCCATGAAAGAACAAAGATACACAGAAAGAATGGTTGAGAGAGTAAGAGAGGGAAGAAAAGGGTCCAAAACAAAATCAAATTAATATCTTTTCCTTTTATTTTTTTGCTTTTGTTAAGCAAGAGTTTCTTTACCTATTTTATGGTAAAAAAGAGAATGAGAGGATAGAAAATTCAAAGGCTACAAAAATAAAATTGAAAAGGAAGCAAATTTAAATTTTTATTTGTAAAGTGTTTCTCTTTTATTAAATAAAATGTATACTACTTTTTAACTTTCTCTCCCATCTAAGTATATGCTAGGTGAAATATTATAATAAAATCAATTTATAATTATTGAATATAATTATCTATAATCATAAAATTTGAGTAAAAATGTATGTGATGATATTGATTCTAATATTCGATCAAATGAAAATTAAATTAAGATTGTAGAATACTACAATTGTAAATATATATAATTAAATTTGTATTTTTTGTAAATTATTATTTAAGTTATTTTAAATTATTTTCTAATAATATCTTATTGGATGGATTGGAAGAAAATTTATCTTCAAAATAAAATTTTCATTAAAATATAAATTGATAATGTTTACGGATTAAATTGTACTGTACTTAAAAGTTACACATATTTAATGTAGGATCATATTTGTAAGGAAAAAATATGTTAATCCTAATTATTGATAAAAAATAAAATTTTTACTACTAGTCTCTTCTTATTTGATTTTGTCTTGGTAGAAGTGTGGTGATATTTTATAGATAGTCATACTATTGAGATTTTTTGTATTCTGTTTTTTTTTTCATGATTTTTTTCTGTGAAATAAGCGTACAATTTGTGAGATTCCTAATTCTTTCAGAGTTGTCTCAATCATCAAGATATGAAGCAAAGTTAGAAAATTTTCTTCTATTATTGTGCAAAAGAAGACGTTGGTTCAGGCTTTAAATAATGCTTATCATACCCTTATGTCACAATTGTCCTCTTTTTGTTTCAAAGAAGATCTTGTCTTTGTGCAGTGCCAAAAAAATATTATAAGCAAGACTTAAAAAGAATTGATATAATTGTGTTTATCAAATAAGAAAGTCTCTAATATAATTAAAAGTATGAAAGATACTAGACCTTGATAAGTTTCTTGGTTGTTAGAAGATAATTATTCTTAAAACATAAGTATGTTGGTGGTTAAAACATAGAATCTCTCTCCAAGATTTTTTATATCTTTACCTAGACTAACAACATTATTTCAGTAACTATAAAGTTTACTAATACGTCTTTCCTTTAAAAACACAGCATTACTTTCCATTATATAAATTACCTTATAGTATCTCTAGTTATTATGTATCCTTAAAGAATATATAATGATCAAGTTATCCTTAAGTGTTTTTTAATTTAGAGCTCAAGTTTACCCTTAAAAAATATAAAATGATCAAGTTATCCTTAAATGTTTTTCCTTTTTAATTTAGAGCTCAAGTTTTTTCTTCAACGAACCCTTCCAAAAAGAAATCAACCCTCTTCTAAAAAGGCATTCCAAAATCAATTGGAGTCTGCTCTAAAATCTAAATTCAGTGTGATAAATCCGTAATGATAAATAACATTATATCCGGAAAATCAAGAACTCAACAACCTTAAGAATTGAAAATTCAAAAATGAATTTCATTATACTTTAAAAGATTTATACAATAATGATAAATATCATTATGAAATGTAATATACAGTAGTAAAATAACAAAATCAGATATTTCAGAATAAAAGATAATCCCTTCTCAGATTGTATGTTCCAAAAAATATTTTTCCTGAAAGGGTTGTTAATTTCTTTCCGGAATTGATTGTTAAGAAAAACTGAAATTTGTGAGGTGCAGGAATCTAAATTTAAGAAACCCTTAGCAGCAACTTTATCAATTCATATTTTGGGGGACGTAGGCTGAGATTCATACTCTGCAAGAAGAAAGAGACGAAATTCGTCCATGAAGAAACAGAAAGATATGCCCTCTTTCTTGCATATTCTTTACCTTCCCCATATCAACACCACGCTTTCTGTAGCCATGAATGAAAATAGAAACACCAGCCATTGCTCAACCCAAATCAATTTTCCTTGTGACATGTAATGTCTATTCTGAAAACAAAAAGCTACATATCTAATGCTTTATTCAAGAGTAACTTCAAAGACGACCCCTTCAAGATTCCCAACAATGCATCGAGTTCCAGTCTCTTCTTTCATCTTCATCCCAAGCTTAGAAGCTTCAATGAGAATCATCGAATCCATGCTGCAAGGAGGGGAATTTAATAAGTGAGAGCAATGATTATACTTTTGACCAATCAAATCAATAGCTATGCAGACTAGATAAGCTATGACACTGTAAAAATCAGATGATGCAGTGCTTGTGGTAAATAATTTGTTGGATTTCACGTCTAAGCTCACAAGAAAATTGGGACTTTAACTGGGGACAACCTAGGAGGCAGGAGAAGCTGCATTCACAGTTGAGATCAGAAGGGTTACAAGACTTTTTTTAACCAGCAAAATTTGAAAAGAACCAATTCTCATATGATAATACCAAGTTGCAAAAAATTACAAAACAGTACATGTAATGAAAGTAGCTGAAAAATAAACATTAGACAAACTAAGAATAATTTAGAAACAACACAATCTGCACTGATTTAAAAATGTAGTTACCACATAAATCAGTTTCGAACCTGTTTTAGAGTTATCAATCAAAGCACACCCGTACTATCTACTCGTAAAGCGATATGTTACTATACATTACAGACACATGAAATCCGAAAGGTAAAACTGAATAGAATCATCCTTAGACGTTCACAAGCAAACAAAAATGTAGCAAAGAATATTTACCGGACGCTCCTTTAATATCTATTCCCTATTATACATGTTACACACAAATAAACACAAAACAGAAGAACAAAAGCAAGGTTACATACGTCTTAGCTCTTGATACATAGGCTAGAATGAATTTGCACTTTCTGCCCTCTCTGGCCCGCAGTAACTGTTTAACACTATCAAAAAGCCTTGGTATGCTTGACTGCTGAAAGCGTATGAATTGTCAAGGTTTCTAAAATCAAATTTTAGCGAATTGAAATGCTTTTACAAAGAACCTTGAAAAATATTTCAAGCATTACAGTATTCTGCAATGTTTGTTATTTTATCTTCTAATTCATTTTAGTGAATACCTGGAATCGGATTTAGCTCCTTTAAAGTAAGGTGAACACACTTTAGAAGAATAAGTGCTGTAAATTAATAACCATTGATAATAAAAACAGTGGTTGTGAATGTGATTATAATAACTAACTTTAGATTTTGTGAAATATATATTTGATTTTATCATAAAATTAATTATATTTGATTATAAAACTAAATTTATATTTGATTTTATCAAAAAGTTAATTATGTATAAGAAACAAGTGATATCAGTGGAATAAATACATAAAGGATATATATGTCAGCTCCAAGTATGAGATCAAAACCTCCAGGATGTTTTTGTAATATTTCATTTATCTGACCAGTGTTCCCCCATTCTAGTTTCTCTGCTACTAATTCTGCATGTACGTTAATGTATTTCAGTGAATCAAACATCTATATTCCCCATTCTTTCTTTAGAAGGATTTTTACTCACCGTGAGAAATAGAGCTAATATTCTCAGGACGTGAATGCAGCTCTATGTTTTTCTTCAAGATCTGATAGGAGACAGAATATTAAACTATATAGCAGATAACCAGGGATGTGTATTATGGGTCGTAGAAACAGATTCTCACAACCCTACCTTAAGCACTTCTTCATTATGATCTGTCATCACTACTTTTTGGCAGAATCTGCTGCAAAGTATTCCAGTAATACCTGAGATTCAAATCAGAACCATTCACAGCATCAAGGTCTAACATTATACAAATAAGGATAGGGTATCAAACAATCAAGATTTAGATCCTACTTAGGATCAGGAGGGGGTAGAAACACAAACATGAAATTGTACTGAAATTAAAGGATCCTTGAATGGTTTTATGTACGTATACCAAAACAACATAGTAGTACAACTAAAATTTAATTAAGTGTTAAAACTCCAATTGAAAATCATGTCCGAACTCAAGTTAGAAGTAAGTTATGGCTCATTAAATAAAATACAACCTAACAAAACTAGAGGTGACATTTTCACAAGAGACATGAGTGCAATCAGCTCATAGAACAAAGTCCATAACTGATGACCAAAGTATACACACTGGATGAAGCAGCAACTACACCAGCAAGCCTCTGAACCATAAGCAGAAGCAGATTCGAGGAGAGAAGAAGTTGAAAGCTCAAACCACCACTAGAGGTCTAGCCGTCATCCATAACTGGAAGCTCCCATAGATCTGAGATCAAGCAAACCTGGAAAGAACCCAAAGGTCATAGGACAGTGGTCCCATGCATGACAGAAAAGGTTTGTATGTCTTTAAGGCCTTCAGAATTTGGATGTTAAAAATGAGCAACATGGCCAGTATAGTGGTCTTGTCCAGTCCAATCCCACCATTTCCGCAATAAAAATGACCAACCTCAGCTAATCTACTAAAATGAAAAGCAGTATCATGTGATCCTACAACTCATCATGTGATTTTGACTACCGTGATAGGTTTAGGTACCCTGTTTTGGATTTGAAAGATAATAAAGTTACTATAAAGATAAGTAATTCATTGTATATAAACAAGGCAAGTCAATCATCAGCAACGAGTGATTAAGGATACACTGCTGATTTGTAGAACTAATAATATATTACAGACACATTGTATCTCCTTCAAACATCAAAGAATCTAAGTACAATGAATGATATTTACTTATAAAGACGAATACATACATACCAACACCAGAACCTAACTCAAGAACAGTGCAACCCTGAAGCATCTTAACATTTTTTGAAAGATAATCATTCAACAACATCGCTCCAGGCCACACCAACTGCCCTGTCAAATCAAAATCAGCTGATTCAAAAGATAATTAGTATTCTGACCAAAGCTAATAGAAGTTACATAAAGCAATACAGAGACGGTGTGTTCACTCTAGTTTATTATATACAAAAGTTTCTAGGCTCCCAATTACGCATTGATACATCATGTTCAACTCCAACTCTTTAAAGATTGACTAGCAAATTGTTAAACCCATTTACTACACCCAATTGCCCCTTTTCAAAAATAAGAATGGCAACGTAAACGGTCACTTGGCTATATATATTTTCAAATGCAATTTAATTTAAGGTTTGATATGTTCGTTGGTATAATTTCAGTTCATAAGAACTTTTCTATCAGATGAAAAACATATATTGTCTTCCATAGAAAATCTAGATAGCGAATCAGTTTTCATCAATAGCCTAGGCCTGTCAAGTGAATAATAGCTTTAGTGAAGAACTAGGTGGAAAAAATATTTAATTGAGCTTACCAAATACTTAAACTTCGCAACAAGCCATATAGTCATATATCAAACTCAAAGAACATTAAAGTTCCTTCGTGAGGAATCAATGCAGCAAATGTATAGATAGCCACCTACTAGAAATCCCAAGTTACCAAAGTCCGTAAATTTAAAAAAACACTCACGCAAGACAGTATACCACCCAAAAAAAGTACATGCCCATAAAGTGAATATGTGCAGAATTGAACAATAGGTGTTAGAGTATACATATTTTAAGAAAAGAAATGCTGGTAACACACTCTTTCCAACACACTATTTGTTGTGGAATGAAATACCAAAATTCATGAGCGACTCACTATATGATGCGGGTCTCACACCCAACATCATGCATCTCATTCCCTATTTGTGAGTATGCATGGTCAGCTCAATTGTAACAGCAATGGTTCCTAATTGTTAGCCAGTAGTTAGGCACAAATTGATTGTGAATGCAATACTTAGCACTATAAATAAGATAAAATTTGTATCATATAACAAATACAAACAGTTTCTCTAAAAACACCATTTTTCAACACCTAGTTTTGGTTTTCTTCTTTACTTTTCATTACTTCACATAACCATTTTTTACTTATTAACCCTGTTATAAATGGTCATTAAGATTAAGAAACACTCAATCATTAAGATTAAGATTTAAAAAAATACAATCTTTTAATCAAACTCTGTCTCAAAAATAGCTATACAACCCACAAGCACGTGCGTTCTAAAAATTTTGAAATTAAAATTAAAATTAAAAATAAAAAAATAAAAAAAGTACTCACTGGAAGAAGAATGCAGGCAAAAGAGCTGAATATCTTGCGAACCGAAAGTGAAATTTGTCAGCTGGTAACTTCAGATTCAAAAAAAAATAAATAAAAAAAAAATAATCATCAGAACCGTCGTCAATTTGAGAACGAGGTGGAGAGAGAAAGAGAGAAGATGGAGAATTACTTGTCATCGACGAAGAACGATGCGTCTAAGCAAACGATTTCTTCTTCTTCTTCTTCGTGTTTCTGCTGATTTCCTCTTTCTTCCATATTCAGAGTTCGGAGCTCTAAACGACGGCGTTCGCTTCAGTTGCCGTAGTGTTACTGTTTCTCTGTTTCAGAATTGCAAGGAAGAGGGAAAAAATAAATTTAGGTTGCTTTTTATTTAGTCCTGTTCTTAATTCCAAAAAGTAAAGTGAAAGGCTTTTAGGTTGCTGAGTTAAATAATAAAATAAAATTTTTTTTTTCTTAATTTTATTTGTTAAAAAAGACTATTCGTTATTCATTATTTAAATAAATGGATTACAAATTTCAAATATAAATAATAAGATTGGAATTTGGAAGGATATAGGAAGAAACAAATTAAGGAATAGAAAGTTTATAAAATCCTAAGAATATAGTTATTAACATTTCAAAAGCCATTAATTCGTTGTTGAGATCATCAATCATTCACTAATTTAGTTTAATGGATTGCCTTTATTCTAGAATTTAACACCTTTTTAAATGTAACTACAGAAATAGTAAAAGCATATTTTTTAATACACTTCTTTTTTAAAAGAAATAGTTAAATTGTGTTTAATATTACAAATTTTGTGAGTCTTGCTACATGTCTAATGAATTACTTTTCTTATTTTTTGTAGAGCTTTATTTATTTTTAACCTTTTCATACTAATTATTCTCGTTGATTTCAAGTTACGAATGGTGATAATTTAAATGAATTTTTTTAATAAAAAAAACTCTGCTTTTTTAAATAACAAAAAAATTGAGTGTTCTTAGGTTGAGTTTTTAATGGAATTAAATTTATAGTCTTTTTTATATATGGATAACACATTATCCATGAAGAATGGTTACTAAGTTCATTTGTAATTGTTGCTTAAGTAAGGAATAAAATATTATTGTATATGTTGAGAAAGTGAACTCAAGCTAGTTTTCTTCCTGTAAAAGTAGTTTTACATAACTTTTTTATTTTTTCGATTAATGATATAATAATATAAGTTATATGATAGCAATTTTCATTAAATAACTTCTTGGATATATAATAAAAGATGATTAAGCTATTAGATCTTATTTATAAATTATTATTAATTGATTTATTAATAATAACTAATTTATAATATATTTGAGTTATATTTCAAATATATCATATATAAATATATAGGATATTCTTTTTAAGTTTGAAATATGAGAAGAAAGTATTTTGTGGAAGTGGACAATTGATTTAAATTTATACTTATTTTCAAAAAAAATTAAGTGAATAAGATATAATTTGGTGTGATGCTTTTAACTTAAGATAATTGAATCTAATGTTATTTATTACTTGTATGTTATTAAAGTGTTTGATAATACATTTTGGTTTGACTTGATGTAGTAATGATTTGATATGTTATTCTTTATTATTAATCACTTACAATATAACATTCAACGTTATTAAAGAGTGGTTTTTATAAATCTCTAAATGACAAGATTCATGAGTTATTAATATTTTATTTTTGAACAGTGTGTTAAAAAGATATGTCTTTTAAAAAATAAAGAATAGGTAAAAATAAAATTGACGTTTGCATATTTTTAATATGACCTTTTAAAATAAATTTCATTATAATTTGAAGGATAAACTTTGAAGCTTTTTTAATATCTATGTTCTTCTTGTTACTTTTGACAAAAATTTTAGGTTTAATGTAATGTTTAATTATCATTAATATTGTGTCTAAGACATTTTTTACTAGTAGTTTGATTAACTCTCTCTATATTGGTCGCTCATTGGTGTTAGTACGCTCACAAGACTAAGTATTAGATGAAGTCAACAAGTGCAAGAAGTAGTACGCTCACAAGACTAAGTATTAGATGAAGTCAACAAGTGCAAGAAGTCAAAGCAAGCAAGGAGATTTGGATGTGTTATCCTAGGCTTTGTCTTAGATTGAGTAAGTGTGATTGGAGCTAAATGGAAACATGTGCACTACAAAGGAGAAACTCATTAGCACACTTTAAAACATGCTTTAAAACAATTAACATAATATAACTAAGTTTTTAAGGAAAACCAATTATTGAGTTTCAACCTCTATAGCAAAATAAATCAATCTCCCCTTTTGTAAAATCGGTTTATTCGCATTCTGCAGTAAACTGTTTTAACTGTCATTTTTAAAAATAATTTGTTTTAAGGGTTTAAAAATGATTGGATTTTCATAATTCAAATATAGAGAAGCGCGAGAACATTAATTGTGAAAAACATTTTGAGCAATCTTGATCATTTTGATTTTCAAGAGGATTGAAGGGTTTGTTCTTGAAGATTGAGTCTTAACCATTGAGTTGTGCCATTGAGAATCTTCAAGCTTGGGCAGGCCTTCTGTGATTGCACCAATCAAGGGGTTTTCTTTAACCTTTTCTTGAACCTATTTGTTTCAAGAATTGTGTTCTTTCATTGTGATATTGTGTAATTTTTGTACAATTGTGTAAGGTGTGAGCTATAGGGGTTAGCCTTGTATTTTACTAAATTAATTAGGGGCTGCGGAGTGTAGTTCTTGAATTCAGTGGTGTTTTTGGTTTTTGCAGGGTGTGAGAACTGTGTGATTGATTGTAATTGTACAATTGAATGTTTTATTGAAATTTTCTTTGTTGTTGTGGCAAGGAAGACTGGACATAGCCCTTGAGGAAGGGTGAATCAGCATAAATTGCTTGTGTTCTTTCTTCTTGACCCTTCTCTTACATTCTTGATTGGTTTCTTGAGCTGCCCACTGCTATTGTCTATTCATTGATTCGTTCTTTAAGATTTTGTGTTGGTGGACTTAATTCTGCTTATATTTTGTCAATCTTTGTTGTTGCTTGGTTGATTCTGATATGCTCACTGCTATTTGTTCATCCCAGATTCAGTTTGCCTTCATATTGTTTTGTTCGTCATAATCTGTTGTTTAAATTGCATAATAGATCTCTTTCAACATAATTTTTGTATTCTTATTTGTTGTTGATTGTTGCGTCTGTACAACATCATTAGTATAACCTTTCTGAATCATTTTGTGACAGTTTTACTATCTTGTTTGGCATTGAGTAATCTGTTTTAGAACACTTCGTTCTCTTGTGCTTCATTCATTTTTCTCTTATTCTCTTTAACTATTTTGTGCCATTAAAATCAATTAAAATTGTTGTTTTACTGCACCTATCTCTTCTCTGATATAGTATTCGCATATCTTATAGTTTCTGTATTTTTTAACTAAATTTGTGCCTATAAATTGGTGGATTAACTTGAGTATTTTTCACTACATTATCACTAATCCAATAGGCTATGTCTAAGCCTGGTTTCATTGTAAACAACTTCATAGAGTGGTTCTTCTATTTTGGAATTTAGCTTACTTGAGTTCTTGATTTTTATTCTCGCTATTGTTGATTGGGGTGTCATTTTAGTTGGCTTAATGTCTTGATTGAATATTATTGTGCCTTGGTTTATTTTGCATTGTTTCTGCCAGTTTATATTGTTGAGAATTACATCTGCTGCATATATTTCAACTATTTTGTGTGGACCTTAATTGTTGTTCATTATGCCAGAAAAATAAATTGATTTATTCGTGTTTGAATCCGTTTATTTTTCTGCACTACACCTTAAATCATTGGGCTTGAGATTCTTGAAAATATTAATTTTGCTTAAAACCTTTTCCAAATCTTTTTCAGTGCTTTTAAACTCAAATTTTTTATAAAGTTCAATTCAACCCCCTCTCTTGAACTCAGTCTAAAGTGTTTTCAAATGGCTTACAAGGAGGTGCTTGACACCAAGGATGAGTCCAATGAAAAAGATAGTCAAAATGATTTTTTTTTTTCTTGTGAAATCTCTCATTGTTCTAACAAAAACATTCATTTATACTTTAAGAATAATTGGAACACACTGGGATTAACTGAATCATATCTTGACTTAAATGAGCTATTGCACTTAGCAATCTCCTCCAACATGGTATTGACCCCATCAACATCGACAACTATGAAATGCCAACGCTTGACGACGAGGTATTGCCTACATGGTCGACCAACTCCACAAACCCATCCAAACAGGCACTATCAAAAAACTCAGAAAAATTGTACAAAGAAACATTACTAGCTCGGTAGGGGATATACTCTCTACACCTAACCATTACTTTGGATATTAGAGTACATATATCAGACAAAGAAAAACGCAAGTGGTTCCACTGAGCCAACCCAACCCCTATTTATAGATTGTGGATGGGTAATGTTTAAAATTTTGTGACTCTTAATATCCATGTCGTTACATAAGCACAACTCAAATCCCAATGAGGGCTCACCTTAACAACTCACCTTATTTAAACCCCTTTGACCTACGGTCTTGGATTTAGGGAAGTAGTAGGCAAGACAAACTGAGAATACCTTGGTACATCGTGAACCAACAATGTGTAAGCTAATCAAAGAAAGTGTAAACTTTTCTTTCATAAGATTTTTCCAACTTGAAATTTATGACAATCGCCGTACTTGCAAATTAAAATTCTTCTAGTTAAAAAGCATGTCAAACTTTAAGGGGAGATGTCGTTGACATGATATGAGTCGAGTACTACTCGATCACATAGTTATATATAGCATTATCTAAAACAACCACCTAATCATTCTAACAACAACAATCTAAAAAACTACAAAACATCAATTAATTACATCAAAACTTATCATTTGAATCTGTAAATAACGTAAAAAATCTAATATATATATATATATATATATATATATATATATATATATATATTAT
>Ga0209489_109672_pt1 | contig 11729 bp, 7 predicted proteins | sample SiratrowhiteBW_FD_187527 | JGI IMG/M metagenome (GOLD analysis project Ga0209489, IMG submission 187527) | Root nodule microbial communities of legume samples collected from California, USA - Siratro white BW (SPAdes) (version 2) | ecosystem: Host-associated > Plants > Roots > Nodule | place: USA... | reverse complement strand
TATTATATTTACTGTCATAATTATTATTATTATTATTATTATTATTATTATTATTATTATTATTATTATTATTATTATTATTATTATTATTATTATTATTATTATTAGTTTTATTATTATTAATATTAATATTATTATCTTAATTATTATAATAATAATTTTAATTTTTATATTATAAAACTAATAATAATAATAAAAATAAAGATAATACTATTAATTACAATAATAATAATAATAACAAACATATTTATAATAATAATAATAATAAATAAATAATTTATTATTATTATTAGTTATCATCATTGTTACTATTATTTTAATTATTTTAATAACAATTATTATAATTATTATTATATTAATATTATATTATTATTATTACTATTATTTTCTTAACTAATATTAATAATATTATTATCATAATAATAGTAATTATTATTATAAACATAATTAACAACATTTATACATCTATCTCAGATAAAGTTAGGCACAATATCTACATTAATTCTACTATTCTGCTACTAAATCCAAGATCGTCAGTTGTGTGATGTTTCCATTAGAATATCAAGTGCATAGATTTTAACACACATACCATGCAGCAACAATAATTACATACTTTCATGTCTTCACGAATATATTCTATGAAAATTCCTTTTTCAGATGACTTGTTTGATGTCTAAGGATTTAGGCACAATTTCGAGTATGTAAATGAAAAGTTTCTACACTTTCTATTGATCCAGGCTCAAGTTTTGATTTGGACAAAAAAAGTAAATACCTCCTTTACATTCAACATGGGGTTGCAAAACATAACATTATTTCTATAAGTCTAAATGTTTCATATGCATTCAATCCATATACTTCTCTATACTAGATTAAACCTTTTGCTAGAACTAATTAGCTGAAAGCTTAAAAAATGTTTCTTAGTTGAAAAATCATATGCCTATACTACATCTATCCATTTATCTATTATGTTCTAAATTGAACTGACCACCTCACATATAGAAATGACTGACCGATTCTTCCCTTAATCTATAAATAATGTGAGGTGTCAATTAAATGTAATATATAATCCTTTTCTACTGAGGTTATTCCTTCTAACCACCTTATTAGTTAAAACTTTCCAAACACAAAATTAAACTTTGATCATTTTTTTATTTTATGTAATTTATTAAATATATCATCATTTAAGTGTATATAATGATAGTTAACAAACATTTAGGAAATTAAGATTAAAAATTATTGACAATATTAATTGAAGTTTTACTATACACACTCCCGGTGATTGATATATATACACTCCTAGTGATTTAATATACAACTTTAGGTAATTGATGCTTGGAGAGACTCTCGATGCAACATATACACTAAATCTATTTATATTCATTCTTTTGATATGTTTAAAAGTCTTTTATAAGTTAAACAAAGATAATTTTAAAAAAATCTATTTTAATTTAATAAAATAATACTAATTATTATTATTATTATTTTTATTATAAATAATATTGTTCATAATTACTTTTATTATTATTATTATAATTAGTAATATTATCTTTAGTATTATTATTAATTATCATCATTGTTACTATTGTCTAATATTATTATTATCTTAATTAACATTAATAATATTATTATCATAAATATTTTTTTTATTATTATTATTATTATTATATCATAATTATTTATCGACCAGTCAAATTCGTCACTAAATACTAACAGATTTCATTACAAAAATTTAACAATCAATTAACTGATAGATTTTATCAACAGATCAAATTCGTTGATTTACCAACGAAGTTTTGATTGATAGGTAAATCGATCACTTAATTATGTATTAGTTAATTGATTGTCCCATTATATATTGATAAAATCTATCAATATTGATATTTTACCGAGGGGTATATATTTGTGGATAATTATCCGTTGGTAAATCCAAAAATTCTTGGATTTTGAATATGTAGTGACACATTTCCTCTGTCCTATGCCTTACAGTGAGAAAATAATGGTAGCGTTCATTTCTCCCTACACAAATCTTACTTTACCCATGTTATTTTATGTTCCTTTGTGACTTGTAGATCCACATAGGAACAAATCTAAGTTATGTGGCCTAATAGTATGGTTAGCAGTACATATATATTTCAGATAAAGTTAGGCACAATTTTTGTACAATGGCTGCATTGATTTTCCTGCTCAGTTGCTAAATCCAAGATAGTCAGATGCACAATAGCTGTAGGGATTCTCCTGCTCTGGTACTAAATACAAGATAGCCAGCAGGTGTGATGTTTCCATTACCATACCAGGTGCAAAGATTTTAAAATAGATGTACCATCAACAAAATAACAACAATAATCACATAATTAACAACACTGATATATATGACAAAGTCAGGCACAATATCCACAATAATTCTACTACTCTGCTACTAAATCCAAGATTGACAACTGTGTGATGTTTCCATTACCATACTAGGTGCATAGAATTTGACACAAACATACAATCAACAGATGCAACAACAATAATCACATACTTCCAAGCCTTCACATATATATTCTAAGCAATTTTTTTCAGGTAACTTGTTTGATGCATTCTACAAAATTTAGGCACCATTCAGAGTATATAAATGAAACGTTTTTGCACTTTGTATTATCCCAGGTCCGGGTTTTGATTTGGACAAAAAGAGTAAATATCTCTTCTACATCAAAATTAAGGTTGCCAAACAGGACATTATTTCTAGAAGTCCCAATGTTCGATATGCACGCAACCCATATAAATCTCCGTACTAGGTTAAACCTTTTGCTAAAACCAATTAGTTGAAAGCCTACAAAATACTACTTAGCTGAAAAATGATATGTGAAAAATGTTATGCCGACACTACATCAATACATTTGCCTATCATCTTCTAAATTGAACTGACAACCTCACATATAGAAATGACTGATCGATTCATTCCTTAATCTCCAAATAGTGCAATGTATCGATTAGATGTAGTCCTTGAGGTTATCCCTCTTAACAACCTTATTAATCAAAACTTTCCAAACATAAAATTAAACGGTCCATAATAACGCAATGGTTTCTATAATTTATTAAATATATCATCATTTAAGAGTATATAGTGGGACTTGGTATAAGAGTATATAATGAAACTTGGTAAGTAATTATAAAGTAATTATAAATCTATGTATATATTGATATTTAACAAACATTTAAATTAATATTGAAGATTATTGACAGTACTAATTGAAGTGTCAAGTTTTAATTATTTTTTATAGACTTCATATTATCATGTTATTTTTTTAAGATCTAATAATAATTTATTATAAAATAAAGATTTTAAGATATCTTTATTTTAATCACCTTTTTATCTAAAATTATTGATACAAGAGTATAGTTTAAGATAAATATATTTTTTAATATTTTATTTAAAATTTTAATTCTTAAATTTTATAACATGACCAAATCTTATAAAATTTATATTTTGAATCTATAGTATATCTACAATGAAAATGAGAAACTTATAGTATATTTACATCCTTACAGCATAACCCTATTTAGTTTAGAGAGGGATAAAATTGGAGAAAAAAAAACGATGAAGTTTGTTGACAAAAAAAATGAAATCTACTATATAGTTTTTCACTTAGTCATACTAGTATCTTTATATATATATATATATATATATTATATACTTATGATTTCTATTTTATTTTTCATCTATTTCAAATGAATAATTTTTTTCTTATTAGTTTTATTATTATTAATATTAATATTATTATCTTAATTATTATAATAATAATTTTTCTTATTATATTATAAAATTAATATTAATAATAATAATAAAAATAAAGATAATACTACTAATTATAATAATAATAATAATAATAACAAACATATTTATAATAATAATTATAATTTTATTAGTTATCATCATTGTTATTATTATTTTAATTATTTTAATAATTATTATTATAATTATTATTATACTATTATTATTATTACTATTATTTTCTTAACTTATATTAATAATATTAATATCATAATAATAGTAATTATTATAATATTATTATAAATTTTGTTATTATATTATTATTATTATTATATATATTATTATAAACATAATTAACAACATTTATATATCTATCCCAGATAAAGTTAGGCACAATATTTACATTAATTCTACTATTCTGCTACTAAATCCAAGATCGTCAGCTGTGTGATGTTTCCATTATAATATCAAGAACATAGATTTTAACACAAATATACCATTTACAAATGCAACAACAATAATTACATATTTTCATGCCTTCACCAATATATTTTATGTAAATTCTTTTTTCAGGTGACTTGTTTGATGCATTAGGATTTAGGCACAACTCCGAATATGTAAATGAAAAATTTCTACACTTTCTATTGATCCAGGCTCAAGTTTTGATTTGGACAGAAAAAAGTACATATCTCTTCTACATTCAACTTGAGGTTGCAAAACACAACATTATTTCTACAAGTCTAAATGTTTTATATGCATTCAATCCATATACTTCTTTATACTAGATTAAACCTTCTGCTATAATCAATTAGCTAAAAACTTAAAAAATATTTCTTAGTTGAAAAATAATGTGCCTACACTATTTCTATCCATTTATCTATTATGTTCTAAATTGAACTGACTACCTCACATATAGAAATGATTGACCCATTCTTCTCGTCTCTTAACTATAAATAAAGCGATGTGTCTATTAAATATAATATATAATTCTTTTCTATTGAGGTTATTCCTTTTAAAACCTTATTAGTTAAAACTTTCCAAACACAAAATTAAACTTTGATAATTCTTTCATGTTCTATAATTTATTAAATATATCATCATTTAAGAGTTCATATTTATATATAGAGACTTGGTAAGTAGTTGTAAATTAATTATATGTATATAATGATAGTTAACAAACATTTATGAAATTAATATTAAAGATTATTGACAATACTGATTGAAGCTTATATATACACACTCTTGGTTATTTAATATACAACTTTAATAGGTGATTGATGGGTGGAGAGACTCCGGGTGCAACATATACATTAAATCTATTTACATTCATTCTTTTGATATATTTAAAAGTCTTTTATAAATTAAATAAATATAATTTTAAAAAAATTCTATTTTAATTCAATAAAATATATTTTAAAGATGAAATTGTGAAAGAAGTTTTAAAACTATTAATATCTTAAATATAATAATTATTCTAATATTATTATCTCAAAAAAATTTAAGATAAATAAATTCTTACTAAAGAGTTATGGTTATTATATTTATCATAATAATACTAATTATTATTATTGTTATTATTTTTATTATAAATAATATTATTATCATAATTACTTTTATTATTATTACCATTATTATTATTTACGGTCACAATTATAATTATTAATATTATTATTAATATTATTATTATGATCTTAATTATTATTTTTATTGATATCAATAGCAATATTAATATTATTATCTTGATTATAATGATAAAAATAATATTTGTAATTATTTTTTTAAAATTAAGAATAATAATAATAATAAATTATTTATTATTATTATTATTATTATTATTATTATTATTATTATTATTATAAATATGGTTGTTATTATTATTATTATTATTGTAATTAGTAGTATTATCCTTAATATTATTATTAATTATCATCATTGTTACTATTCTCTAATAACAGTAATAACAATAATTATTATTATTATCATTTTAATTAATATTAATAATATTATTATCATATTAATATTGTTATCATAAATATTTTTTTATTATTATCATTATTATATAATAATTATTTTATCGACCGATCAAATTCGTCACTAATTACTAATTGGTTTTATTACGAAAATTTAATGATTAATTTACTGATAGATTTTATCAACAGATCAAATCAACAAACTTTTAATTGATAGGTAAATAGATCACTTAATTATGTATTAGTTAATTGATTGTTCAATAAAATCTATCAATACTGATATTTTACCGAGGGGTATATATTTGTGGATAATTATCCATTGGTAAATCCAAAAATTCTTGGATTTTGAATATATAGTGACACATTTCCTCTGCCCTATGCCTTACAGTGAGAAAAATAGAATCTACATGGTAGTGTTGATTTCTCTCTACACAAATCTTACTTTACCAATGTTATTTTATGCTCCTTTGTGACTTGTAGATACACATAGGCACAAATCTAAGCTATCTGGCCTAATAGTATGGTTAGCAGTACATATATATTCTAGATAAAGTTAGACACAATTTTTGTACAGTGGCTACAATGATTTTCCTGCTCTCCTGCTAAATCCAAGATAGTCAGATGCACAATAGCTGCAGGGATTCTCTTGCTCTAGGACTAAATCCAAGATAGTCAACAGGTGTGATGTTTGCCTTACCAAATCAGGTGCAAAGATTTTAAAATAGACATACCATTAGCAAAATAACAACAATAATCACATAATTAACAACACTGATATATCTCACAAAGGCAGACATAATATCCACATTAATTCTACTACTCTGCTACTAAATCCAAGATTTACAGCTGTGTCATGTTTCCATTACCATACTAGGTGCATAGATTTTAACAAAAACATACCATCAACAGATGCAACAACAATAATCACATACTTCTAAGCCTTCACAGATATATTCTAAGCAATTTTTGTCAGGTAACTTGTTTGATGCATTGTATAGGATTTGGGCACCATTCAGAGTATATAACTGAAACGTTTCTACACACTCTATTAACTCAGGTCTAGGTTTTGATTTGGACAAAAAGAGTAAATACCTCCTCTACATCAAAATTGAGGTTACCAAACAGGGCATTATTTCTAGAAGTCCAAATGTTCCATATGCACCTAACTCATATACATCTCCATACTAGGTTAAACCTTTTGCTAAAACCAAATTAGTTCATAGCCTACAAAATACTACTTAGCTGAAAAATTATATGAGAATAATGATATGCCGACACTACTTCTATCCATTTGTCTATCATCTTTTAAATTGAATTGACCACCTCAAATGTAGAAATGACTGACCGATTCTTTCCTTAATCTCCAAATAATGCAATGTATAATGTATCAATTAGATGTAATCGTTTTATATTGAGGTTATCCCTCTTAACAACCTTATTAATCAAAACTTTCCAAACATAAAATTTAACGGTCCATAATGTTTATGTTTTTTATAATTTATTAAATATATCATCATTTAAGAGTATACCGTGCGACTTAGTATAAGAGTATATAATGAAACTTGGTAAATAATTATAAATCTATGTATATATTGATATTTAACAAACATTTAAATTAATATTGAAGATTATTGACAATACTAATTGAAGTGTCAAATTTTAATTATCTTCTATAGACTTCGTATTATCATGTTACTTTTTTAAGATCTAATAATAATTTGTTATAAAATAAAGATTTTAAGATATCTTTATTTTAATAACCTTTTTATCTAAAATTATTGATACAAGAGTATAGTTTAAGATAAATATATTTTTTAATTTATTATTTAAGATTTTATTTAAAATTTTAATTCTTAATTTTATAACATGACAAAATCTTATAAAATTTATATTTTGAATTTATAGTATATCTACAATGAAAATGAGAAACTTATAGTATATTCACATCCTTACAGCATAACCCTATTCAGTTTAGAGAGGGATAAAGTTAGAGAAAAAAAAAAAGATGAAGTTTGTTGAAAATGAATATATTTTTATTATTAGTTTTATTATTATTAATATTAATATTATTATCTTAATTATTATAATAATAATTTTTCTTATTATATTAAATAATTAATATTAATAATAATAATAATAAAAATAAATATAATACTACTAATTATAATAATAATAATAACAAACATATTTATAATAATATAATAATAATAATAATATTAGTTATTATCGTTGTTATTATTATTTTAATTATTTTAATAATTATTACTATATTATTATTATTATTATTACTATTATTTTCTTAACTAATATTAATAATATTATTATCATAATAATAGTAATTATTATTATTATATTATTATAAATATTGTTATTATAATATTATTATTATATATTATTATGAACATAATTAACAACATTTATATATTTATCCCAGATAAAGTTAGGCACAATATCTACATTAATTCTACTATTCTACTACTAAATCCAAGATCGTCAGTTGTGTGATATTTCCTTTACAATATCAAGTTCATAGATTTTAACAAAGACATATCATCAACAGATGCAGCAACAATAATTACATACTTTTATGTCTTTACGAATATATTCTATGTAAATTCTTTTTTCAGGTGACTTGTTTGATGTATTAGGATTTAGACACAATTTCCAGTATGTAAATGAAAAGTTTCTACACTTTCTATTGATCCAGGTTCACGTTTTGATTTGGACAAAAAAAAGTAAATACCTCCTCTACATTCAACTTGAGGTTGCAAAACACAACATTATTTTCATAAGTCTAAATGTTTCATATGCATTCAATCTATATACTTCTCTATACTAGATTAAACCTTTTCCTAGAACCAATTAGCTGAAAGCTTAAAAAATGTTTCTTAATTGAAAAATGATATGCCTACACTACTTTTATCCATTTATCTATTATGTTCTAAATTCAACTGACCACCTCACATATAGGAATGACTGACCGATTCTTCTCTTAATCTATAAATAACGTGAGGTGTCTATTAGATGTAATATATAATCCTTTTCTATTGAGGTTATTCCTTTTAACAACCTTATTAGTTAAAACTTTCCAAACACAAAATTAAAATTTGATAATTCTTTTATTTTCTTTAATTTATTAAATATATCATCATTTAATCTACATATTTATATATTGAAACTTGATAAGTAGTTGTAAATCAATTATGTGTATAATGATAGTTAACAAATATTTAGGAAATTAATATTAAAAATTATTGACAATACTAATTGAAGTTTTACTATACACACTCGTGGTGATTGATATATACACACATTCCTGGTGATTTAATATACAACTTTAATACCTGATTGATGGGTGGAGAGACTCTGGGTGCAACATATACACTAAATCTATTTATATTCATTCTTTTGATAGTTTAAAAGTCTTTTATAAGTTAAACAAAGATAATTTTAAAAAAATCTATTTTAATTTAATAAAATATATTTTAAAGATGAGATTGTGAAAGAACTTTTAAAACTATTAATATCATAAATATAATAATTATTCTAATATTATTATCACAAAAAAATTTAAGATAAATAAATTCTTACTAAAGAGTTATGGTTATTATATTTATCATAATAATAATAATAATAATTATTATTATTATTATTATTTTTATTATAAATAATATTATTATTATCATAATTACTTTTAGTATTATTACCATTATTATTATTCACTCTCACAACTATAATTATAATAATTATTATTAATATTATTATTATGATCTTAATTATTATTTTTATTAATATCAATATCAATATTAATAGTATTATCTTAATTATAATGATAAAAATAATATTTGTCATTATTTTTTTAAAATTAAGAATAATAATAATAATAAATTATTTATTATTATTATTATTATAAATATGTTTGTTATTATTATTATTATTATTATTGTAATTAGTAGTATTATCTTTAGTATTATTATGTTTAATTATCATCATTGTCTAATAATAATAGTAATAATAATAATTATTATTATTATTATTATCATCTTAATTAATATTAATAATATTATTTTTTTATTATTATCATTATTATATCATAATTATTTTATCGACCGATCAAATTCGTCACTAATTACTAATAGATTTTATTACGAAAATTTAACGATTAATTTACTGATAGAGTTTATCGACAGATCAAATTCATTGATTTACCAACCAACTTATAATTGATAAGTAAATAGATCACTTTAATTATGTATTAGTTAATTGATTGTTCAATTATATATTGATAAAATCTATCAATATTGATATTTTATGGAGGGGTATATATTTGTGGATAATTATCCATTGGTAAATCCAAAAAATTCTTGGATTTTGAATATATAGTGACACATTTCCTTTGCCTTATGCCTTATAGTGAGAAAATATAATCTACATGGTAGTGTTGATTTCTCTCTACACAAATCTTACTTTACCCATGTTATTTTATGCTCCTTTGTGACTTGTAGATACACATAGGAACAAATCTAAACTATGTGGCCTAATAGTATGGTTAGCAGTACATATATATTCCAGATAAAGTTAGGCACAATTTTTGTACAGTGGCTACAATGATTCTCCTACTTTGCTGCTAAATCCAAGATAGTCAGATGCACAATAGTTACAGGGATTCTCCTGCTCTAGTACTAAATTCAAGATAGTCAGCAGGTGTGATGTTTCCATTACCAAACCAGGTGCAAAGATTTTAAAATAGAGGTACCATCAGCAAAATAACAACAATAATCACATAATTAACAACACTGATATATCTGACAAAATCAAACACAATATCCATAATAATTCTACTACTCTGCTACTAAATCCAAGATTGATAGCTGTGTCATGTTTCCATTACCATACTAGGTGCATAGATTTTAACACAAACATACCATCAACAGATGCAACAACAATAATCACATACTTCCAAGCCTTCACAGATATATTCTAAGCATTTTTTTTTCAGGTAACTTGTTTGAGGCATTCTATAGGATTTAGGCACCATTCAGAGTATATAAATGAAACATGTCTACACTTTCTATTAACTCAGGTCTAGGTTTTGATTTGGACAAAAAGAGTAAATACCTCCTCTACATCAAAATTGAGGTTGCCAAACAGGACATTATTTCTAGAACTCCAAATGTTCCATATGCACGCAACTCATATACATCTCCATACTAAGTTAAACCTTTTGCTAAAACCAATTAGTTGAAAGCCTACAAAATACTACTTAGCTGAAAAATGATATGGGAAAAATGATATGCCAACACTACTTCTATCTATTTGTCTATCATCTTTTAAATTGAATTGACCACCACCTCAAATGTAGAAATGACGGACCGATTTTTTTCCTAATCTCCAAATAACGCAATATATCAATTAGATGTAATTCTTTTTATATTGAGATTATCCCTCTTAACAACCTTATTAATCAAAACTTTTCAAACACAAAATTAAACGGTCCATATTGCTTTTGTTTTCTAAAATTTATTAAATATATCATCATTTAAGAGTATATGGTGAGACTTGGTATAAGAGTATATAATGAAACTTGGTAAGTAATTATAAATCTATGTATAGATTAATATTGAAGATTATTGACAGTACTAATGGAACTGTTAAGTTTTATTTTATTTTTTATAGACTTCGTATTATCATGTTACTTATTTTAGGATCTAATAATAATTTATTATAAAATAAAGATTTTAAGATATCTTTATTTTAATAACCTTTTTATCTAAAATTATTGATACAAGAGTATAGTTTAAGATGAATATATTTTTTAATTTATTATTTAAAATTTTATTTAAAATTTTAATTCTTAAATTTTATAACATGACAAAATCTTATAAAATTTATATTTGAATTTATAGTATATCTACATTGAAAATGAGAAACTTATATTATATTCACATCCTTACAGCATAACCCTATTTAGTTTAGAGAGGGATAAAATTAGAGAAAAAAAAAAA
>Ga0209489_109670_pt1 | contig 11731 bp, 3 predicted proteins | sample SiratrowhiteBW_FD_187527 | JGI IMG/M metagenome (GOLD analysis project Ga0209489, IMG submission 187527) | Root nodule microbial communities of legume samples collected from California, USA - Siratro white BW (SPAdes) (version 2) | ecosystem: Host-associated > Plants > Roots > Nodule | place: USA... | reverse complement strand
AAAAAATAAAAAAAAAAAAAAAAAAAAAAAAAACATTAAAAGCTTGTATTAATAAAAAAATTAATATAGAATATAATTAATAATAAACACTCTTTAAATATAAACTCAAGATGTGGAATAGATAATCATCACTTGAATTTAAGAAATTCAAGATAATATAAGATTGATAATAAATAAAGTCATATAAATGAAAAAGAGAAGGCTCACAACAATTATCCTATAATTCCATTCCATCTTAAAGAATTACAAAATTGTTGCCTCCTATTTATAAATGGATGGCCAAAAATAGTAACTTCCAACAATAGCTAACTTTTGTTCTATATATGACATTTTATCCTACATATATTAAATCTATTAAAATGTTAAATATAATAATAATAATATAGTTATGATGAAAACAAGAAATAATAGCAATAATAATAATTTTAACTCCAATAATAACAATTATAATAATAATAATTATTATTATTATTATTATTATTATTATGATAATGATTATAAATGTATTAATATAAAGATGATAAATGAAAAGATAAAATATAATAATAATGATTATAATTAAAAAAATAACAAACTATTTTACATACTAGTTAAATGACATGATCATAAAACCATGTTTTTTCTATGCAACAAAAAATTTATCGTTGCATAATAAGATAATTATCTTATATTGACCATCAAATAATTATAATTTTCTCGTCCTAATTACGCAAAATAATTAATCCATATCCTGACATAAACAAAAAAATACTATTTTATATTTTAGGATAAAAAATATTATATTATATCTTTTTTAAATCACTGATTTTAGTGGGAAATATTTAAGCGGATAAATTAAATACAATAAGGAAAAAAATCTCGTTTATTCAAAGATAAATCTAACAAAAATACCATTTCCAAATCTTTGACTTTATTTTTATATTTATCCCGTGGGCACATATTTTCAAGAACACGTCATTCACAAAACGCCGCCGTGAAACCGGCATTCAAAGCCAAAATCAAAATCAGTGTCAAAAACAAAATAATAATATAAACTAAATTATGATTTTGATCTTTTATTATTTTTATCCGCGATGATCTTCATACCTTATTTTTCTAATATTTTATTCCTCGTATATTAAAAAAATATGTATAATTATTCGATTTAATTAATTAAATTATACTTTTATCTTATTTTAATTAATATTATATTTATATTACCTTAAATGTCTTCATTTAATTCAGAATTCAATTGCATCTATCACCGTACTAAAACCGACAAACTTAGATCTATCACCATAAATATTATGTTATTTTTCAATTATAAGAGAATCACACACACACACATATATATATATATATATATATATATATATATATATATATATATATATATATATATATATATATATATAAAAGTAAATTATTTCTCACTAGATTTTCTTGAATTACAATTACCTTCTTTACTTTTTTGTACTTTTATAATTACCTCCTTTTAATAAAAGTACACTGTGTAATGTAAAAGTGTATTGTTTTATATATGTAACATTTAAAAAAAGTATAATACTAGTTTAATTGAGAAAATATCATAAATATCAATATAATTTATTATCTTGAAAAAAACACGAATTAAAAATTAAAAAATTAAGAACTATAATCACAGAAGAAAAATAGGGGAAAAATCACAGGTCAGAACTTGTAGAAACCAGATTTCGAGTTTAGAAAGAAAATTTTTTTACATGAAATTTCGTGAATTTACAATTGTTTTTTTTTTTTTGTTTTGATTTTGGTAGTAACCAATGATAGAGAAAATGTGAAGGCCACAGAGTCAAAACGACAGCGTTGCAAGAATCTTCTTCTTCAAAGAACAGCTCTGTGATTTCTCCCAAGAAGACCTTCCATTATCACTTTCTTCTTGTACTCCTCCGAATCCAAATCTACCTCGTTGGACGGCGTGGTTTTGTGGTTTCCGTCGTCGTTTACGCCACCGATTTTCCCAAAACGCGGAGCACAATAGAGCCACACCGAAGTGCAGAGAATGGCACATAAACGGCCCCAAAATATCATAATCACCAGAGTCACCACCACCACCGACATCCCAACCACGCCGTCGTTTCGAGCCTTCTTAATTGTCGTTTGCGTTCGCACCGCCGTCGACGGCAGCCGCCGCGCCTGCCGTTTCGCCTGCGCTGGAGAACCTCTCCCCTGTTGACGCGTGTCCTCTGCGTTCTTCTTCAAACCGTGTCTTGTCTGGAACGTAGTTTAAGAATATAAGAAGTTAAGAACATCGAATTTATCGAAATTGGTAAATTATTGGAAAACAATAATTATTACAGTTTATTTTAATAGAGGGAAATTAAATATTTTAATATTAATAATGTGTAGTCAATAACATGTTTTTATTTAAAGATTTCACTTGCATAGTTTAATCTTAGTATTTTTATTTAAGTTCCACTATTCAAGTGTTTTTTATTTTACGCATTTTGTCCCCGCATATTTTTCAATTTCTTTTATGCATTTTAACGAATCCGTAAAATGTGTAATGTAAACAAAAATAAAAGAAAACCCCATTTTATTATCAAGTTTTACAAAATTAGATCTTCTTGACGCTTATTTTTTTTTTTTAACACATCTAATAAATTGAAAAATATGTAAAAAAAATGGAAAATATAATGTTACAAAAATCTAATGATTAAAATAAATACCTGTGTTGGGGTATAATAGGGTGTGGAGGGGTGCACCGGAGCTGGCGGAGGAACGGTGGTAGCCGGCGGTTGCGGCTTATGAGGAAGGGTTGACTTTGACTTTGGCTTGGAATCATGAGAATTAATGGAAGCTTCAAACGGCACCGTTTTGTGAGATGATTTCTTGGTGAATCGAATCCTTAGCCATGAAAACCAACTCGTGGTGGTAGTAGTTTTCTTCTTCCTTTTCTTCTTCATGTTTGAGATTGGAAGAGACCCTTTGGTGGGTGATGAAGAAGACCCAAAACAACATAGAAAAAGAGAGGTTTTGGGTTTTGAAGGGTATTGATGAGTGGATGAACCTTTGGATTTGGCCATGGAAGAGAGGGTGAGGAACTAGGAGTGGATGATGAACATGGTTAGAATGAAGAAGGAGGGTTTTTGAGATTAGAAATATGGTTAGTGATGGTGTTGTAATTGAAAGCATGGTAATTAAAATAATGGTATATAGGATAGAGGAAATGGTTTTGTTGAATGTGTGGATTTTTGTTTGATATATAATGTTAGGGTTTTGGCTTGAAGACTTAGACTTTTAACAAGTCCAAATCTTCTTCACACGTTTACACCTTCTTCACGTTTCTTCATGCATTCTTCAATCTTTTAATTTATTTTTGGAGGGTTCTCTAAGGTGCTTCTACTTTACGTGCATGCACACACACATGTGCAGTTATGACCACTCATGGTAAAAACCATAGCAATGTAGTTAGTTACAGTTGGTTTCACCAGAAAAAAGAAAAGTGTAGATAAATGTTGGTAATGATCAATGGAACTAGTCAACTTGTTTTCTTTAATAATGTATGTAGGGATAACATATTCATCAAATGTGTAACATTTCAACTAGTTTCTAAATACTTCTTTACTAATTGAAAAACTTATTGGATCTCATTAGTGTTAGTAAGTAAATAAATTTTCTTTACTAGATTGCAAAATGTTACTTAAAACCATAGTTTTTTTAACTTTTATGTTTATTTCATTTTTTAAAATAAATTTGTTCTTTTGTTCATAAGTTTTGTTCATAAGGTAGGATTGTATTGTTCTTTTTTTCTCTAAAATAGATTTCTTATTTTATTAGATATGATATTAATTATGATGGGTAATAGTATTGATTTAAGTATGTTTTAAATTTCCACAAAGATGAATGAGTTTTGATTTTGGTTTTTTAACTTTTTTTGTTTTTTTCAATGTTTCAATTTAATTATTTATTGGTATGTATAAACTAGTATAATAATTAATCATTATCTTCTCCTGAGTTTAAAAATATTATTATTATTATTATTGTTTCATCTCAATAGCATTAAAACTGAATTATTTTTTATTATAAATTACCTAAGTTAACTTAACATACTTCATCGTTAATCTATCAGCAAATTAAAATACTCAATCCACTTTAGACTTCTCTAATGGGCTGCCACCACGGTTCTCATCACTAAAATGATTATTCATAAATGTTCTCTATAATAATTATTCATAAATGTTCTCTATGTGATTAGCCATTTAAAAATTATTTTCGACTTGTTGTTTATCAAAAGATAACGTTTCAATTTTTTTTTTTTACTAGTTCAAAATCTAACTTCACATTGTTAATAATAATTGGTAAATAAGTTTATTTCACTAGCTTGAAATAGCTGTTTTAAAATTACTTTCTAACTCCTTATAATTATTCTATTTTTATTCTTAAATAATATTACCTTTCCCTTTTTAATATATATATATATATATATATATATATATATATATATATATATATATTCAACTCATAAAATAATTTTTTTTATTACATAAAATATTCATTATGATAATTATTCTATTTTTATTTTTAAATAATATTAACTTTCCCTTTTAATATATATATATATATATATATATATATATATATATATATATATATATATATATATATATATTCAACTTAAAAAATAAAGTTTAATTATTTTTTATTACATAAAATATTCATTATGATAAATAATAACTAATTTTGTATTTACGAAAACAATTAATTTTATATAGTTTTATATTATATTATTTATTTTAACTATTATATACTAACAATATTTATTTTACTTTTTATGCATTAAACTTGTAGATGATGATATTGATATATGATAGTTTTTTATATTACATTTTAACCACTACACTAATTAACATAATCAAATATATGATATCTACTTAAAATAATTATATTTTATTTATTGGAAATTTAATTAAAATAATTTTAAAATATAATATAAAATGAATAGTAGAATATGTAACAATGAAAAAATATAATAATTAAAAATCAAATGTATAATTAAATGGAATAATTTGTAAATACAAAATCACAAAATATTTCAAATTAATATATTTATTTTTATTATTCTATATTTATTCAATATTTTGATATATAATTCTAATAAACATTTATGATATAAAAAGTTCGTTTTAAAATTTCAAATTACCCGTTAAGCTTTAATTTTACAAATATAATCACTGTTTTATTTAATTTTAGTTAGTAAATTTATTATTTTTTTATGTCTTTTACATCTTTATAATGTTAATTTTAATATTTTTTATCTTTTTAAAGTAATTAATTCGTTATCGTTGACAACAATTACTTTAGTACTAAATCGAAAAAAGCTCATCAAATTTATTAATGCAAAAAAAAAAACATAAATTAAGATCATTACATTATTTAGATATACAACTCAAATAAGTAATTTAATTATTATTTTATAAACGAGATAGTTACATCTAATTTATTTTTAATAGTTACTATATTATAAATAAAATGTTTTAAAAAGGTAAATACACACCCTTCTTATTTTATATTACATTAAAACTTATGTGTTTATCATTTCATACATAAACAACGATTAAATAAAATATATTTATTATATTTTTAATAATTATTTAAATGGTGTAAAGATAGAAAAAGAAAAGAACGAGTTTATTTTTTTATATTATATACAATATTCTATATATTATAATAAGAAATTTTAAAAATATAACTTTTTGATTGTTTGAAAAAACCGTTTCTGTAAAATCAATTAAATTATAATTACAATTACAAATATAAAATTGAAATTAAATTATAAGCATATAAGTAAATTATATTTTTTTAAAGTAATGGTAAATTATTAATGAACAAGTAAAAATATTATTAAAAAATAAAAAATAACCATTGATAGTGTATTAAGAAATACAATAAATTCCAAAATTAATTTATAAGTAATACTCATATTTGTAGACAATAATAAATACTTATGCATCTAAAAATAATTTAGTTGTCTTAAATTAATTATTATTAGTGATTTTAATTAGTATTTTTCATTTCCAACACTAAACTAGCTCTAAATAAAGAGTTAAAAAAAACTAAAATAATGTAAGTGTGATCGAACTAATAAATTTTCTTTACCATAATTAAAACTGAATATAGTTAATTTTTTACTAAGTCTTTTATTATTTGCATTAGGAAGAAAAACAAGATCTCATTTATCATATGTAATGTCTAAATTTTACATTTTATACATACAATTCTCGTGTTTAACTCCAAAGCTAAAAAATAAATAAAAAATGAAGTGGATCAGTGTGAATCACAAATAGAGATTTGATTATAAATTTCATGTCCCTACATCAGAACATAAATTTATAAATTTTATTAAAGTTTTCCCTATATATTAATTGCAACATTTAATTTGTGTGTATGATAAGGAAAGGCGACTATTAGGGGAGAAGTTTGAGTTGGTTAGTTATGCATAATACATTAAATTATTATAAAAAATTCTTAGTTTCAAACTTGGGGAGCAATCAAAGGTGAATAGCCTCCTTTAATTATAACTTAATTAGAAGGAGAAAGAGACAGAAACAAAAATATAAAAGAATATTATACAGAAAATGACATAAGTTTTCAGAAAATCTGATTTTCAAAATAGAATACGTTTCATATCTAATTTTTTGCCTTTGTCTTCAGGTAAATTTCTGTTTTGTCAAACCTTTATGATTAGAACACAAGACCCTATACCTGTTTCTAACCAAAAGCTTGTTCTAAGTTGACATTTGACAACAACACTCACTATGATCTTGATGGATCGATCATCATAAATCCACATAAATTGTTCAGCTGGGAAATTGTTTTTTTTTTTTTCTTATATGTTTTGGGGTAAATTTTTTGGATTTATTGAGTTTGATGGTGAATTTAGAGGTTTAGTGTATTTTTACCACTTAACTCTTTTTTTTTCTCATATATACCATCAATTTTTTTTTTTAATTTTCTTCTATTTTATTAGATCTTTAAATTTCTAAGGGTGATGATATGTCATGAAAAACAATTGTAGAAAGATAAAATAAAAGTCAAAACCATGTTATTTTTTTTGTAAAAGTTGATGATGAAACAAAATCGATTTGTTTTTTGTCCTTTTGTTTTGTTTTTCTTTTTGGCATGTCATCAACGTTTTATTATATATTTGACCGATTAGCAAAATGTGTGAAAATTAAAATGTTTGATGGTAAAATGTACATAAAAATTTAGACGGGAAAATTTATAAAATGATAATAATTAGATAATAAAATGTACAGATTTAATTTAGAATAAAAACGGTCGCGAGACTGATTATTTGAATTGAGATTCCTTTATAGGTTGTAGATTTAATATAGATGTCATCAATTATGAAATTAATGTAGTTGGTGGCCATATACAATGGTTAGAGCAAGACTTATGTATTATGTGATCTAGAAAAATTAATATATGGTATTGTGCACTTGGAGGGACCATGTTACATTTGTGGTGACTTAACAAATGTAGAAAGAGACATATTGTGGGCAAAATCAAATAACAATATTGTATGTAAGACATATAATCATCCATGACCAATCAGAGTTAAACCAAAGATATTGATAAGTGATGTTATATTAATTATATAAGTTATGTAAATCTTCTTCTAGGACTCATGAATCCATTACTGTATATCTAATATTTCATTTTTTTTTGTTTTCAAACTTTTTATATAGCTTGAGACTCAAGAAAATTATATAAATAAATATTTCTTACATTTATAATGAATTAATTTATATACTTATATTGTTAACGTAAAATAGTTGTTGCAGTGTATATTTTCACCAAACATTAGTTCAATGAATATAGAGTTAAAGTGTATTTTCATTATTAGCGATTGTATAATTATAGTGTTATTTGATTACCTTCATATTTGTGTAAAATGACACATTATCATTGTTGATGCCAAATGTTGTTGCATCTGAAGGTATAATACAAGATCCTTGAAGCACGTCATTTGAAACCTAATTAATTTATGGATTTGATTAACAATTTGCTAGAGTTGGGATTAAAGCTTAACTTTAACATTAGGTGTAATTATTTTCTTTTGTGTCCTCCTAATATCTTACACAATATAATGTCAAACAAAATCAACAACATGAATTAATATAAAATAAGACAAAATATATATAAACAGAAATTATCAAACATATAATTGTTAAATATTTTGAAATAACCTTAATTATGATTGTAAGTTATGCTATGAATGTTTCAAAGTATCTCTACAACTAATTGAACCTCCATTGTGGACATGGGGACTAGAGGATGATATCTTTAATTTTTTTCAATTTCTACTCTAGCCAAATAAGCCTACATTGTCATAATGTGTATGTTTAATCCTTTTAAATAAACTCTCCTCATATTCACTATACCAGAAAAAAATTCTTTGACTAACAATTGACATCGATAAGAGATATCAATGTATGTTTTTTCTTTTTCTTTCTCCTCACAAGTTGGAACTACATTTTAATCAACTAGATGGAAAATGTCCATGGACTCTAAACATTGATCTTACACCTCACTCATATGTAACTTGTATTTTATCTTCTCAATTATTTGTTCTGTAAATATTTACATAAAGGTCGTAGCTTGTTGCCTTCATTATCTTCTAACTCATAGATTCATTAAAATAGTTATGGTAATGAGTTGCTCTAAAATATTGTTGCACACACACACACTAAATCCATTTGTATACATACCAGTAGTTCACTCTTCAATGTCAATAATCATGGACAATAGGTATTAATGACCATGAGAAATAAATAAATAAAAAATCATTTTGAGTTCTACTCAATTAGAACATCCTCTAAACATCAATCTTCAAAATTATTGATAAGATCATCATAAAAGTTCTATAACTCATAAATTAAAGATGAGTTTGAACTTACAACTCGATGAACAATCTCTTATGATTTTTCATATCTCATTTGTCTTCTTGCTTAATTTAGGTCAACTTCCATTTCTCATTTTGAGTAGAAAGGATAGAAAAAAAATAATGCCTTCACATGATTATTTGTATCTCTTTTCCTTCTTTTCCATCATGTTCTTTTTTTCCAAGAAGTTATACCCTTTCCAAGACAAATTATGAGGTGTAATATTATTTTGTTGCATGTCTTGAAATGCCTTTCTTTTTTCCTATAAATAAATAATAATTTTGAGTAGTTGTTCCATTAAATATTTTAATAAATTATAATGAAACTCCAATATGGAATTATGTTGAATTTGAACAAATGATTGCCATGTCCTATTGTCTCACATGAAGATTTATCTTAATATTTGTCATAAATATAAAAACAAATTAATCAAATTTGTCTTAAATTGCCTTCATTTTATAACTATAAAAGAAAGTATATTTCTCACATGAAATCAAAACTCTTAAATTTAAAGTTTGTCTATAAAACTAAACAAATTTAATAAATTATAAATAAATAAGAATTTTGAGTATGTCTTGAAATGCCTTTCTTTTTTCCTATAAATAAATAATAATTTTGAGTAGTTGTTCCATTAAATATTTTAATAAATTATAATGAAACTCCAATATGGAATTATGTTGAATTTGAACAAATGATTGCCATGTCCTATTGTCTCACATGAAGATTTATCTTAATATTTGTCATAAATATAAAAACAAATTAATCAAATTTGTCTTAAATTGCCTTCATTTTATAACTATAAAAGAAAGTATATTTCTCACATGAAATCAAAACTCTTAAATTTAAAGTTTGTCTATAAAACTAAACAAATTTAATAAATTATAAATAATTAACATAAAAAATATATAACTCAAATAAATAAGATACCAAAATATTATACCAACTAACTAACAAATTAAACATGATTAAGCACGAGTAGGACCTGAGGCCTTAGTTGTCTATGAATTGATGTCAACTCAAAACTTGGTTTAACCATATGTCTAGCTAAATGTCATAGTTGTGTAACTTATCTATTTTCTTCACGGAATCAACCATGTCACCTTTAAAATATATTAACAAGATATTCAAATTATACATAACCAAAGTTATTATTAAAATTAAAAAAAATAACATAAAATATTGAAATATTTTCTTATATCCTTTCATTGTGATAATAACATGCAACATGTATTTTATTATGTTTGTGTTTCTCATTGGCAATTGGTTTTATCTTGAGAATGAAAGAATCTCAACAAAATTGAGTGTTGAGTTATATGGACATGAACACCATGCTCAATCCTTCACTTGTTAGAGACAAGTACACTCATTTACTCTAGAATTGTGATTACAACACCAACCAATTTTAAGTATATCTTACAAATATTTATACTATGATTCATTTTTCCTTTAATGTTCAACAACCTATTAATATGTTTCACTTGTCAAGTTAATAATATAATATAGTCAAATGTACCTCTAAGATAACTTGTTAGTGGATGATAACAACTCTTTTTCTGAAAATATTTCAAATTAAAACCGCTGCTGTCAAAATAATAAACAACTGTGTATAGAAATTTGTTTAGTGCCTACAATATATTTTAGCGAAAAAGTAAGTATGGGTGTTGATTAATTGGTTGAAAAGAACAAATCCTGAATTTAGTTTAAAAAATTAAATTCACTCATAGCACATGTTAAATGTATAATACTTGAAATTTGAGATCTCGTTTAAGAAATTTGAATATAGTCTCTATATGTTGATTACAAGAATTTTAACATTGTGAATGTAGAACATGCTTTATTACATATAATATTCTTTAAATTTATAATTTATAATCATAGCTGACCAATTACACATACATTTTTCACGTTTTTTTTTTAAGTGAGATTATGAAAATTTCAAATAGAATTTAGAAGTACTCATAAGAAATTGATGAGTAGCCATTCACGGTAGACATACGAACATAAATGTAAAACAGAAAATACATGATGTTAACATTCATTTTGTGTGTGTATTATATGGAAAAGTGAAAATATTTTTTTATTATATTAAATTAAATTATTATAAAAATTTCTCAGTTTCAAATTCAATGGAAGAATATAGCCTCCTTTGAACTTAAATACGATGAGACAAAGACAGAAATAAAAAAAAAATAAAACCATATGACATAAGTTCTCTGAAAATCACATTGTTGCTTAGATATTGTTTATAGAATATCATATTTAATCCTTTACATGCCTTGGCCTTTGTGCAAACTTATATCTTCTCGAATCTTTAGAATAGTTCCATTCCTCTTAAAAGATTGTTCTACTTGGAGTTGAAAATAACACCACGCGACATTAATTTGGTGGATTGACCAACGTAAATTATTTTATATAAATAGTAAGTTATGCACTATTGCTAATATTAACGTTTTAAACTATGTCGGGAATCAAATACTTATCAATAATATTCGATGATAAAAAATATTAGGTTTAGTAGATCACTATAATTTAGCATGAGCTAGTATTTTCAGTTTATCTTAATTTATCAGTTATTTTTTTAATTAAAATTTATAGTTCAAGATATCATTTTTTATATTGTATTATTTAAAAAAATATAAATATATAGTTATATTATAGCTTAAATTATTATTTATAAATTAATTTTTAATTATTAATTAATAAAGTAATTTAGTGTATAAGATAATTTTTTTAATTTATTTGGTTAGAGACATTAATTAATCAACTAAAATTTTTTTAAAAAAATTACATGATTAAGTATATTTTTAAATAATATATATATATATATA
>Ga0209489_109668_pt1 | contig 11736 bp, 4 predicted proteins | sample SiratrowhiteBW_FD_187527 | JGI IMG/M metagenome (GOLD analysis project Ga0209489, IMG submission 187527) | Root nodule microbial communities of legume samples collected from California, USA - Siratro white BW (SPAdes) (version 2) | ecosystem: Host-associated > Plants > Roots > Nodule | place: USA... | reverse complement strand
TATATATATATATAAACATGCAAAGATATAATTAATAACAAAAAACCTCATGGTAAAAAAGAGTGGTTGTATGTATGTTTATTTACTACACAATTTCGGCAACACAACTTCCAAAAAAACAGTGTGCATAAGATTCCTATAACCGTGGCTATATGCTACTAAACAAACTTTGCACTATAGCCATCCGAAAAATAACTGTTGTTGCTGCTACTGCATAATTAATGCATACTATGGTTGTTGCTTATACATATTAAACAATGTCAAAAACAAAAAAAAATATCTATGGGAATCATTCATATTTCATCCTCTTTCTCTCCAAGATCTACATCACCCGACTCATCTTCATTTTCTATTAAAAGTTCTTCTCCTTCAATTTCCTCAACTTCTTCTCATCTACTATGGATTTTCCATTTTTATTGGTCTTGGCATTTAAGTTTCTAGGACCTATATTAGCAAAGGAAAAACAAATAAATGTTAGTTCTATTTTGTTGAACTTTCAAGTTCTAACATCTCTTCCTTTTTTGCTTGTAGCTCCCTTTTTAACATCAAAACACTCATGTACATCCATCCACGAGGAATCAATAGGAAAACAATGATTTTTTGTTTTTGTGATCCATTCATCATCCAATTCAATATCTGACAAACATATGTGATCATAAGTTTTTTCCTTCTCCTCTCTACTCTTTGGTCTTATCTCAAGTTGAAGATTGTACTTCACACACACAAGCATTTAATCGTTGATGTTCCAATCTATTTCTTCTCTTTGTATACACTTGATCAAATGTGCTTCAATTCCTTTCACACCTTATTGCACTACATGTGAGGCTCAAAATTTTCATGGCTACCTTTTTGTAGCTCTTTACTATCTTTTCCCCATAACTCTCCCACCAAAAGGCTGTCAAAACAAAAAAGTATTGAATTCTAATGTAATTAAAAATTTATAAATCATATAAGAATGGTAATGAGTAATTTAATTGTTGGGTTGTTTCCTATTTCTAATATCTATTGCCATGTCCATTCCATAAAGCCCTTTTGCTTACTTGAACCTTTCAAGTTGTTGATCAATTGAAACTCTTGTTCTTGCATCCAAAACCATTTTTAGAAATGTTTCATATAAACCAACCAACACCTCACTATCTGGATTGAAATTTTTGTCATATTGATATCTAAATAAAAAATAAGTTGATCAGAACAAAGAAGATAGTGTTACTTAGTATGGCAACTTTAGATGTAATTAGCTTACCTAGGATTATAATAGGGTGTTGTATGGAGAGGCCTAAGTAGTTGTAAATTCCTCCTAGTGTCAATAATTTTCCACATTTTTTTGTACCTTGTTTCTTGCTTTTGGAAATTTTCAGCAATTTGCTCCTTATTTCTTCATAAATATATGCCATTGCTGGTTTTGCATCACCATCTACAAGCCTCAACACTTTTACAAGTGCAATCACACATTTTAGGCAATATGCAATTGATCTTGAAAATGCACTATCACTCAACACTAGATTCATCACTTGCTTAGCCTCAGTTTTAGTAGCATGTGGAATAGTAGCTCATTCCTATGAAGCAAACATTGATCTAAGAGCATTTTTTGTTACTTAATACAATTTAGTGTAAGATAAGAATTAGCAAAAGCTTGTGACAGCTGGTCTTGCTAATTCCCTTCCATTTGAGTGCTTTCTATACAAAATTAAGAACCCATGTGTGCCTATATATGTAAGTGATTTTCTTTGCATTGGAAATGGTATTGTAAAATCCTAGAAGCTCTTCTATATCCTCAAGAACTAGATGAAGACAACTAGCGGCACAAGGGAACCATAATAATTTGGTTCTCTTTTCCAATAACATTCTCCCAGCTGCGGCAAGGCTAGAAGCCCCACCTCTAACTACTTAGACAACATGCTCATCTCCAATTTCATTCACTATGCTGTCCAATAACTCATACATTTTGTTTTTCCCATTTTTGTCCCATTACTAATATTAATAGATTTAAAAAATACAGTCCCCCACTTGGACTGTTAACAAGAAAATTAGTGAATGATCTTCCTTTCCCATCTGTCCAACCATAACACGTGAATGTGCATCACGATTTCTCTCAATCACTACTATATTTTTCCAGACATTTTTTGTGCGTTTATCAACAACCTTTTTCAAATAGGAAACTCTTACCTCGTGATAAGAAGGAGACTTTAAACCTTTTCATACTCTCCAACAGTCTTTAGCACTTGGATAAAGGAGGTCTCCTTACAAGAGTAAATGGCAATGCATTACCATAAATGTAGTTGCAAACTTCCTGATTTACATCTTCTTATTCTTATAAGATGCATCGATTGTCATTTGCAAGGAGATCATTCTTTCCTTTTGCTACTTTTATAACTTCTACACAATCAAAGTTGTTCTCCTCTTTTTTTTTTTTCTTTACTTTTCAGCATCTTCACAAATGTTTTCTTCACCTCATCTAGAATACTACAACAAGGAATAACATCTTTGTTTATTCCAGCAATGTGTAGGGTTCCTAGCTGTATCAGATTATATAAAAGAGCCTAAAGGTAAGGTATATATTGAGTAAATGGTGTATGTAAGAACAGAATACAGAATGTGTATTTGGCTTTCAAGAGGCCAATTCTCTCCTCAACTTTCACTCCACTATTTTTCTTCCCTTCCCAAGTGCTACTTACTTTCTATTTTATATTTCTCTCTCCTCTAACCAACTCCTAAAGTCACGGTGCTCTTACCACTCTTCAGTTATTTTTCTTTCCTCTCCTTTATGTATATTTGAAAGGGCTAATTTCTATGTTTTGCCCCTGAACTTCTTGGCTGTTGCGGTGTGTCACATGAAATGATGCTTCATCCTTGCTATGCCATCCAACAAGCACATAAACAAAATTTATATTTTACTTGTAGTCTATTTGTAGGAAGACTTTCACAATGGTTCCAAGTAATATGAGATTCCCTTTTTCTGATTTACTCATTTTTGAAAAGAGTCCAGCCGGACACTCACTCGGTAGCAGTAGCACATGTAAAGCAAGGGAAGGGACTAGCTTTAAAGAAGCAACATCATTGCACCAACATGTGTTGTTGAAGAGTCGAAGGGGCTATTCATTCACTTGTTCCGTTCCACTGTTCCCTTGCTCCACTATTCATAGTCTTCCGCTGTTCTATTGTTTAGCCCTTTCGCTCTTCCTGCTGTTCCATTGGTCGCGCTGGTCATTTTGTTCCATTGGTACCACTTTTCCGCTTAGTTTGTGCTGATGGTTGGAGGGAAAGCAGAGGAACACCTATTTTTGTTCAATTCATGCAAATTTCTATACAAAATTTTCCACTTAGTTTGTGCTGATACAAACAAGAATTGTGATTCATGCAATTTTGGTAACAATTTGCATGATACAAGAGTGATTAAGGAGTAAAAGCGAGTGTTTTGACGATTCATATCATGAGAGAGAAGAATCGTGTTTTATAGTACGATTCGTATCACGTATTGCACAATACTTACTACCATCTCATTTTTATCTACTTTTATGTTATTTTTCTATATATTTCACCATCGTCTTTCATTTTATTTTACTTTATTACTATGTTAATATTGCTCCTATATTGATGGTGTTTGTGTGTGCAAATTGAGACGAATTATTTATCATTAGTTTCTTTAATGCCTTTTTAGTTATCTTTAGTATAAATTATTTAGCTTGTATAATATTTAAAAAAGTAGTTGTCCCGCTTCTTGCTATTGCACTAGCATTTTCAGGGTTAGCTGCTAGGAGCTACTTTCCAAGATTGATAATGTTCTTGCTGCTTTTCATCAAGCATCAAAATGAAAATGGAAAAACTAATCATTTATGGTCCTTTTGCACTTCATTGGTTCATATTTTTGGAGCATAGCCACTGACATTATGCAATTCTTTAGGCCCTCCGAAAGGAGAGAGTAATTATGAAGCTGCAGAGTTTGATCCTATTGCCTATCACAATCAATGTTGCCCTTGGGTAAATGGCAATGTTGCTGCGGCTGGCTGTGCTAGTTCTGTTACAAGAACAAGCAGTGATGCAATTGCCCTTTCCGGTTGGCAGCTGACTTTAGATGCTTTGGATACTTTGCAATCACTGGAGAACAATGCAATTCCAACTGTACCGTCTGAGTCTGCTGCATCCTTGTACAAGGTTTTTCTATCTCACTCCTCATTTGTTTTCTCCATTATTCTGATTGTAATTTGTTTAGGTGAGCAATAAGGCTTGAAGCATGACGGGAGCATGAATTTAGTTCATTTTACTAGAATGTGAACCTGCGTAATGCGTATGGAGAAGAATTTTGTAGAGTTGTTTGTTTGTTTTTCTTGGACATTAATATTTTTCAAAATTTAAAACTATTATAACACAATTTGTTGAAAAATTAGTAGTTAATTTGATTGGTTTAGTGAACGAAATTTTGCAAGGCTCAGACTTCCTTTCTGTACGTTTGGTAGTGGAAACTGCTCACAAAAGACAAAAATTAAGCACATTAAAAAATTAAGTAGGATGGATGTTATAGAAATAAATGATAATCATATGGAATCCATGTGTCACAAGCACTACAAAGGAACATATTATATATAGAATGTATATTGCATTGCATAGAGATGGACCTAGACCCTTTGATGCGATCATCAAAACAAAAATAAATGTGTATTTTTTCCTTTGTTTAGTATCCCTAATATTAGTCTATTCTATGTTTTGTTTGGACATAAGGCTAGAGAAAGGAAGTGTTTGTTTAATCCGTTCCCACCACACTCTATATAAGGAGAGCTAATGTTTGATAACTTTGAATGAAAATGTGATTTCTTATCTTGAGTGTGTCATATCAAATGAAGAGCCACTCCTTTCTTTGTTTATCTAAGAGTGACACATCTTAGATGATTTGGCATTGGTGGTTAATCAAAGTTTCGGAAAGAGAAAACAATAATTGGAGAGAGAAGAAACGTTCCCGAAAGAGAGGGGATATCTAAAACAAGTCCCAACCACAAAACCAAGACTAGAGCGGAGTAGAGCGGGGTGATTCTAGCATTTGTGAGCTTGGCCGAAATGGTGGCTGGATGCACTGCCGGGCGTGGCTTACGGTGACTGATGGAGAGAGAAGTGCACCTACTTCTAGGGGTGTGTGAGGGTGTGCTGCTACTTTGATGGTCGCCTGTTCAGGAGCACAATAGTTTCTTGGGCAAGGTAACTCTGATGGTGGGGTTGCTGGTCGGAAAGCTGACAGCAGCGCTTACGGATGGCAGCAGCGTGAATGGCTGGAAAGGCACGACAATTACAGGATATTAGAAATCGGAACAAAACATGATTTTTCGAAAAAAAAAAAAAAAAAAAGTGGCACTTATGAACAGTGGGTCTATTAGAAGGGTAAGGAATTCTACTAGGCCTGGATACTAGTAGAAATAAATGATAGATAATCATATGATGGAGTCTTTATGTGTCACAAGCACAACAAAGGAACATATTATACATAGAATATACATTGGATTACATGCATATGGGCCCAGGCCCTTATAGTAAAATATATCTAACAATGTTATATCTGATTTGTAGAATAACCGTTAGTATCATGCTGCTTATACAGATCAGTAAATCAACTGATCTGCCATGGTATAGAAAACAAAAATAAAGTAAAATAACAAATATCAATATAATTGGGGTGTCAATCTGAAAATTCAATTTACTTAATCTGAATAAAGCTTCCTCTCGCATAAGCTTCCTCTGTGACGCAATTGCAGTGTTTTCACCTCGTGGCAAAGTAAGTGTCTGTGTTTGTATTTTGAGGAATACAAAGGAGATGAAATAATAGGAAAGTTATAATAGGATTTATTGGCGATCCCAAAATCTGATCTTAGGTAGGAGCATGCTCTTGTGAGAAGTCATCGAGCCCAAGGTCATAAACAACATACTGTACTTCCTATGTCCTTTTTGACATTTGCAAATGGTGGAAGGATCTCATTAAAATAGTGTAAGGCAACATGCAGCCGCTCAAGATAAGCATACATAGGACCCTCAACATCATGGAGCAAGAAGAGTTGAAATATCTTGACACTTGCTGTACAGACGTTGTGTGTCATTGGTATAAAGGGCTTGAGCCTCACTCCAAACTAATTCACACATCTCATGGAGACGAAAAATAGGTCTTAGTGAGGTGTAATGACACTATTGAGTTGAGCATCTATCCCTATCCATTGTTCACGATGTTATGTAGGAACAAATTCAATAGTGGTAATGAGATGGGATTTGTAGCTCTACCTGCTTAACCATAACTCGATTTCAATTCTGAAGCACGAGTGGAATAGTTAGACTTGTCCATTTTCTCAATACCTAACAATATGGTTAGAAAAGATGAGAGAATCTCTTCTCAAGGTTGATGTGGTGTTGGAAGACATCCTAAGGAGAGAGCACTGGAATAGTGAAAGCAAACCTAGGAGAAAGGTTCGCAACAAAAATTGAAAATCCTCCTGAAACCGTGGGTCTACTGAGCTAACACGGTTTTAAGAAAGGCCCTGATACCATATTAAATTCTATGAAAGAGAAATATTGAGCTGAAATTGTGTTTTCGAGACAACACAATTGCTTTATTTATATTGAGAAAAATGAATGTATAATAAAGAGGAGATTTGACATCCTCTAATAATAAAGATATGAGATGGGAATAAATAAAATGTTCTTAATAATAATAATATATATATATATATATATATATATATATATATAATCTAGATATTTCTTAATTGTAGCAATATTTCTAATTATATAGGATGAATTCGTTTAGGAGCCTTGTTATATCTAGAAGTTTGAAAGTCTTGATAAGCTGAGAATGATTGTGTGCTGATCCACAAGTCTACATGAAGTCCAATACTTGAAGTATATCATGTAGTTTTGTAATTACGTGTTTCTATTAGTTCTTTAGTCATATATGTGTAGGGTATAGGTCCCTGTTTGCTCCTTTGGATAAGTTTTGGTTCTTCCTCCAATATTTTCCTTTCAAAAACATTGGACAATACGTTTGAAAAATGTCTTAGGGGCTTGCTTAGGATACTGCAGACCTGTCCCATTCTTTGATGAATATTTAATTTTCAACATCTAGAAATTTAATTTTGTTCTTTGGACAAATTATTGTTATTTTTCGCTTCTAAATTAACTTCTAGAAAAAGTTGGTGATATTTTCGAAGTTGTTTGATAGAGAAGATACTATGAAATTGAACGTATTTGCCTATAATAAACTTCTTCATCTGATTTTTGTTTTTATAATTCAATTAAAATATTAATGTTTGTACTCTATGCCTTACGTTGAATTAATTGTGTGAATGTTGTGTGGCTTGAATCTCTTCCAGCAGAATGACCAGCAAGCACCTGGGAAAAAACTCTTTCGCAACCACTCTCTGAGCAGAAGCCCTGGTCAACTCTGAGATTTTAATTTGAGTATTGGGAGTTTCCATTTACTGTAAGAGGGTATGTCATAGCCTTATAGCTTGAAAATTGGATAGACCAAGTATTGTTACTTTACGTTATAGATTTGACTCCTTAAATGAATTAGCATGTAAAATGAGAAAGTAAGGATGTATCCACTCTTCAAATTTTAATTAAAGTATCTGCCTTAAATAAATTGAATGGCTATTTTTTTTCTGCTCAAACTTGTACTTTGCCCTGCTATCTCTAACTCTTGTTTCCCTAACTTTTGCAGGATTCTAGAAGCGTATTCGACCAATCTTTTCGAGGTATTCTTGCATATTTCAGTCTCACTTGTTAGAGCTCCGTGAGTTTGTAGTAGTCATGTTACTTTTCTCCCACCTATGCCATAATGGAAACAGGTTGTTCATCAGAACGGGGATCTTGCCTCAATCTATGTTACTAGTCAATAACCTCGTACAGTGGAAAGTTTCTATCAAACAACTGTTTACTTCAAAGAACTGAAGTTTGAGCAATTAAATTGTAAATACTGGAGAGTTCTTTAATGATGGAATTTGGTTTAGGCCTTTGGTCCTATTGTAATGTGTCAATGTTTTCTTTTAAATTTTCCTTTTTGTTTAAATTTCAAGTGATAGTGATGTACATTTTAACTATTGAATAAATTTGAATTCGGTTATTTTCATCACTGAGGTGATTATCATTCAAAAACAGATACGTACCCACATTGGCATGATGTTTCGATAATCTAGATAGGGGTAGCAAAATAACTAAGTCTAGCTAATTTAAGTTTGCCTTACTTTTGGTCTGCTATAACTTGATGAGGTTGAACTGACCTGCTATAGTGATGACAAATTCAGAGTGTTGATCTGTCTTATCATATTGCCTCATTTTTGCCCGTAAGACATGGACAAGGCAGGAGGACAAAGATGGACTAGAAGATCCACTTGCAAGTCTCTAGAATACGATTATTTCTTTCTTCGGTCCTATGGGAGTAATAAAAAGATCAAACTGTTCCTTTGTCTATTTCTTGTCTTGTGTCATACATATATGGACTTCTGGAAGAAAGTGTTTCGGATGAAAGTATTTTTTTATAAGAAAGTTTAGAATTGTAAAATCGGAAAGATTTTTGGATTACACAATTTAGAAATAATTTTTAAAAAAGTGACTTTCAAATGTAAAAAGTGACTTTTAGATTAGATTATACCATTTAAAAGTAAATTCTTTTTTGTATTGTATAATTTGAAAGTAAAAGATGATTTTTAAATGGTGTAACTTAAAAAGGTTTTTTTCATGAAAAAAAGATTTAGATTGTGTAATTTAAAAGTAAAAAATGACTTTCAAATTATACAATATACAAGTTAAAAAGAAAAATTCATTGAAAGTCTTTTTTCATAAATAAGAAAGACAATGAAAAATTTCATATTTATGAACTGAAAAAGAAAATTATTCGGGGTGCAAAAGAGAAATTATTATCTAGGAGCTTCAAACCCTTACATTATTGTCTTGTCTCCTTTTGTAAAAGACGGGTTCTTCTTGCATTTCTGTACCTCCATGGTCAAGATGAAATTATAAATTTATCCTTTCAAAAATATAATTTAACTCAACCCTACCCTTCACCTTCATGGCTATTTTTTTTTATGTATGTGTTGTTCGTCGTTGCGAATTTTATAACTCATAATGCATTCGAATTTTTTAATGAGTTGCGAATTATCCAATCCGTAATTTATTTTTGAAATTATAATAAGTTATGGATTAGGTAATCGGCAAGTCATTCGAAATTTTGAATGCATTGCGGGTTACACAATCCGCAAATTATTTTAATTTCAAAAATAAATTGTGGATTGTGTAAAGCAATTCATTTAAATTTGTACAATCTGCAACTTATTCGCAACTGTTCTCCTTCTCTATCTGTACAAACCTAATCTTATTCAATGCAATTAAAGTCTGACTTTGTTATATGTGTTGTCAGAGTAACACCACCAATCATGTAATTAAAATTAAATTGTCTCTTCTGTTCTACTTATTCTCATTCCAAGATCCCATTTTAAATGAAGAGTTTATTCTGCTCTTCTATACCAATCATCTTTCTTGATTTCATTTCATTTCAAATTCAATTAAAATTAAATTAAATTAATTTAATTAAGAGACTTTTAACTATCTCTTCCTATCAAATTTTAAAATCTCAAACACACATCCAAAGTCATTAGAGCATACATTCACAAGATTTTCTTCCACTTCTCATTAGCCAGAAAAATCTTACACTCTATAACTCATTTATTTTTTTGACAAAATTGTTATTATATATATATATATATATATTTAAAAAAAGTAAGAACTACAATTCGTGTTACGATTTCACGGTTTACAATCTTGTGAACTCTTAACGATCATACTTAAAATCTCAATTTTAACTACCTTGTGCGGATTTTACAATCCGCGCGGATTGTACATTCCTTAAGTCATGAAATTCTAATTTCTGACTTGCGGATTGTACGATCCGCAATTCATTGAAAAAAATTCAATAACTGTGAATTGTACAGTCCGTAATGGTAAAGGTGTAGGAAAAAATATTGTGGATTGTACAATCTGCAACTTTGGAATATTTGATTTTAGACTTATGGATTGTACATTCCGTAATTCAATTAAAAAATTCTATCATTGCGTATTGCACAATCCGTTGAACCTCTACTGAACCTTTAACCTATTTCATTAACACTAAGGGTATTTTGGTCTTTTCCTCATGATTAAAATTGTAAGATTTAAAATTATAGAGGTGCAGGAAGAATCCGTCTTTGTAAAACCGGCTAAGAAGTCTGCCTCTAACACCAGACTCGCGACAAATTCCTTATGCACCCCAATACACTCTTCCTGCACCTCCATAAGCCATAGAAAAATACCAATATACCCCTAATTGAAAAATAGGAAAATACGTAAATGCCTTTCACCTCCTTCACCTCCTTAACCTACTACTGGCAGTGTCATTCTTGTTCATCTATTTCGTGTTTCTTCCTTCACAGTTCATCCATTGCTCCATTGTTTATTGTTGCAACATCCAATTCATCTTTTTTACTTGTTCACCATCGTCACACCTTCAACTTCAGTGAACATTGTGCCTGTGCGTGTCCGAATTGCATTGTGTGGAAAAACAGTGGAGGAGAGAAGGCAAAGATATCAATAGAAGGTTCAAACAAGTGAAAGGTAAGAAATTTTTGATGTTTATTAGTAATGTGTGAGTAGTATTGATAATTAAAGTAGGTAATTTGGTGTTTGGGTGGTCGTCGGGGGTGAAGTTTTGTCGAAGAAGACGATATGGGTATGAATCAAATGTCACGCATCCGATTTACAATTTATTTCGAAATTGTAAATCGGATGAGAGGTCATCCGATTCACGTTTCCAATAGAAAATGTGAATCAGATGGCACCCCATCCGATTTACAATTTCGAAATAAATTGTAAATCGGATGGGGTGCCATCCGATTCACATTTTCAATTGGAAACGTGAATCGGATGGCCTCCCATCCAATTTACAATTTATTTCGAAATTGTAAATAGGATGCAGGGCATCCGATTCAGTTTTTTATTTTTTAAGGTTTAATTTTTTAAGTGTAATTGCACTCTTTCAGTTATGACTAGGACAAGAGGAGCTAGTTCGCAGTATGAAGGCCGAAGAAGGCCTACAGCATCTGTTCGGAGAGGTGATCATAGTGCTTCATCTAGTGCTCCTGCTGGTGGTGCTGATTCTCCTAATGCTGATGCTCCTGATGCTCGTGATGTTCCTGTTGGTTTTCCTGGTGCAGGTGACGTTGTAGGTTATCCTAGGGGACCATCTGATGTCTCCCTTTTAGTTAATTATAATCACCACGTAGCACTTAGATTGTGGCAGGGAGCGGTAAGAATTTATTATTTGTATTTCTTATTTCTATGTTACTTTTCATATATAAAGTTTTTGATATCGTTTGTTCTTTTTTGGTTAGGATCGGGGAGTCCTAAAATTGGTCTCCTATGGAAAAAAGGTTAATCAATTTGGTCTTCCTCGTAGTGAGGTGTTTGCTTTGATTGTCCACTGTGGATTGTTGCCTCTATGCAACATTTGCTACGAGATCGCGGACAAGGTTCTCTTATGTGGATTTGTTGAGAGATGGCATAGGGACACCAATACATTCCATTTGCCATTTGGTGAGATGTCCATAACATTGGACGACGTATCCTCTCTTCTTCATCTGCCTATTGTTGGTCAGTTTCCAATCTTTGATGAGGTAGACAACAATGAAGCACGTGCTCTGTTGGTGGAGTTGCTAGGTGTTGAGGAAGGCCCTGCTA
>Ga0209489_109667_pt1 | contig 11737 bp, 3 predicted proteins | sample SiratrowhiteBW_FD_187527 | JGI IMG/M metagenome (GOLD analysis project Ga0209489, IMG submission 187527) | Root nodule microbial communities of legume samples collected from California, USA - Siratro white BW (SPAdes) (version 2) | ecosystem: Host-associated > Plants > Roots > Nodule | place: USA... | reverse complement strand
TATATATATATGCCTTGAAATTTTGGGTAATATTTGTTTTTCTGTAATTATAGACCAATGAGGAGGGTTTGCCGTTATATTATGAATATGGCCGTAGATTTAGTGTTAGTTCATTTCACATTTGCCTCTTAGAGCCATATTTAAGAACATTAACTTTTTACTTGCTTTTTAATTAAACAAATAGAAACTAAAAGAAAATATGATTTTTATGCGACTACACAAAAGTATTTAAATATTTAGAATATTACGAAATATATTATCTTTATTTATTTATTTATTTATTTTATCCATATTTCTTTGCCTTTCTCAACCATTAATTGTAATAACATATGATATCAATGAATATGGTCATCGATTTAGTACAAGTTCATTCCTGTCTACTATTTTATACAACTCGTAATTTTAGCGGCACATTCTTTTTTAAGAAAGAAATATTATTTTTTTTTCACTTTCTTTCCGATTAATTTTTTACCATTACAAAAAAAGTATTTAAAAAAAATCAAATAATACAAAATATTTTTCTTAATTTATTTTATTCACGCGTTCTTTTTCATTTCCCTTTTTATTTTCTCAAATTTCTTTTCTTTAATAAAGTGTAAACGTTGACATATGCTGTCCGTGAACAATTAATATGGCCACGGATGACTCCAGCTCACGTTAACCACTTTATATATCTTACATATATTTGTTTACTTGAAAATAATAATAATAATAATAATAATAATAATATTATTATTATTATTATTAATATTATTATTATTATCATTATTATTATATCGTAGTTTTTTCAATGAAATTTTTCTAAAATATATTTCTTTTGTAACAATGAGGGTAAATATAAACCAATAATAATTTTGGTTAAGTGAAAAATAATAACTACTTTATTTATTAAATAAGAATAAATAATCAATATTAGTGTTAGTACTACATGCATTTTGTACAAGATAGCATGCTCCTAACAATAAAATATACTTTCATTAGCATGTCTAAGTATTAAAACTTATCATAACAATCTTCTGATACATAATTTATTATTATTATATATATATATATATATATATATATTTATTGAATATATTAATGCTTCCTCATTTTATTTTGTTTGCACAAAATGTTTATAAGGAATATTACATAACTTTTCGTGTCCAATGTTTGACATTTAAAAACCTTTTCCGAATAAGTTTTTCCAAAGACTCGTCCCTAGTGCAAAGTAAAACCTGTTCTACCACCTTCTTCAAAAGCTGCTTTATTGTGTCAAGACAAAATAAGAATTTGCATTGTACACCTCATGTTTTATTTTAATTATATATACAATCACTTTAATTACTAATTAACGTGTATGACTTATTTGTAATTTTTAAAATTTATTTTATTTCTCTTAAATATAATATTAGGTATAAAAATTTAAATTTACTCAAAAAATAATATTTTTAATATATTAAATACATGTAAAATATAATTATGTTTAACTTAATATCCCTAAGCTAATTTATAAAATAAGGTTTGTATATTATGTTTTAAAAATCTCACATAAATATGATTAAATTAATTATAATATATAAGTGAGGTGTGATTTTCTAATACAATATTAAAATTACGTTTAAAAAAATCTTAAAAATTCCTTATAAAGTGAAGGTTTGTGATGATTTTATTTAGTATGAGAGATAGGTAGATTGAAATAAAATAAAAAATGCAACTTCTTGTTCTTAATTACAATAGTTGTTCGTAATTGCCAATAATTTGCTTATCCTTTTTATGGGGAAAAAAAGAATACTACTCATGTTAAAACCGTTTTTAAGCATGTGGATTAGCAGTTTTTGAATTGCAACTTAAAACCCACAAAATTCAAATTTTAGCGTAGACAAATTCCACAATTTTTTGTAAGGAGGAAACTATCTTAATTCCTTCATGCTAAACATATTAAGTTTATGAAATTAACTTAAAATTCTAAAAAATGTTTAAATTAAAAAAAGAAAAAATTTACATGTCATGTTTCATGTTTTGTTCAAAACCTTTAATGTGAACAATGGACATTTTCAATTGCTACAATGTCCCACAACCTTGTCTGATAAGGATTAAATACTTTTTTTATCATTCTTGTAAATTAAATGTAAATTTAACAAAAACACATCTTGAGAGTATGCTTTTAACTTTTATATAAAATCAATTTAATGTTTCTTGTCTTCAACTAATTCTTTATTCAATAGAAAAAGTTTACTTTCTTACTTTTTCAATCAATGCTCAAATTTATTTAACAAAATTAAACGGAATGAGATACCTACAAAATTAATAATAAGAAACTTATGTTTTTCAGATTTTATAAAACTAAATTTTTTAATACCTGCATTTTATATCTAATCTTTTATTAATAAATAGTTTTCTTCTAATTAAATTAAGACTAAATATAAATATATTTATTTTCCCCTTACAAATATTTGTACAAATACTTGTGTTATAACAGCTTGTAGTTCTCTAGATGATAGGAATTTAAAGAGGGAAACTAAGACCAAGTATGCTAGATAATGAAAAAATTTATTACCTAGGCATATTTATTCAAATTGACTTAAATTTATTGAAATTTTAAAGTAATTTTGATGAAGAGAAATGGCTTCGGTTGTTTGGAGGATGCATTGTGGTGTTGTTGGGTCATACACTTCATCGGACTAGAACAAAACTCTGAAGCTTTAACTCAAGACAGATTCTTCCTGCACCCTAATACACGCTTCCTGTATCCTAATACAAATTTTTTAATTCCATAAATATCCCAGCACACCCATCCGGTTCATACGGGCAAAAAAATAAGAACCGGATGACACCCCCATCCGGTTCACATTTCAAAAAAAATGACAACCGGATGAGTATGTCATCCGGTTGTCATTTCAAAATAAAATGACAACCGGATGACACTTCCATCTGGTTGTCATTTTAACTTCATCTGTTTTCAAATCTTTGATTAATCTTTAAAACAAGCAATAAGTAAGTAATTTTTGGTGTTTATTAGCAATTAGTAAGTGATATTGCTGATTAGAGTAGTTGATTTAGGGTTTAGACGTTGTCGACGACGAACAGAAGAATTTTCCGATTTGATGTATGAGAATCGGATGGGTTCCATCCGGTTCTCATTTTTATTTGGAAATGAGAACCGGATGACAGCCCCATCCGGTTGTCATTTCAAAATCAAAATGACAACCGGATGAGTATGCCATCCGGTTGTCATTTCCAAATAAAATGAATTTTTTTTAAATGACAACCGGATGGAGTGTCATCCGGTTGTCATTTTATTTTGAAATGACAACCGGATGGGGGTGCCATCCGGTTGTCATTTTATTTTGAAATGACAACCAGATGACATACTCATCAGGTTGTCATTTTTTTTGAAATGTGAACCGGATGGGGGTGCCATCCGGTTCTTATTTTTTTACTCGTATAAACCGGATAGGGTCAATTGTGGAATTAAAATTTTATATTAGGGTGCAGGAAGAAGATATTAGGGTGCAGGAAGAATTTGTCTAAACTCAAAAATGAAGGCTCGAACTAAAATAATTAATGCATTATGGGTATTACTATTCACACCACCAAATGATTATTTAAACTCTAACCTTTTTGTAAATGTATTATTTGATTAAAATAACTAACATTTTACATCCCATAATACAATGGAAACAAGTTCTCACTTTGTGCTTGCTCAAAGTGTGATTAACTACTTTAATTTGGTTTTAAAGATATTTAATTAAAATAAATAATAGTTAAATACTTAATAGAAGTAACAACTTCATAATATTAACGCGATAAAATTATATAAATTAAACTAAAGCCTTTTATATATATACAAAAATAAAAAGTATAAGAATTATTTAGAAAATTTCTTTCTTTAATTTGTATATCCTACTAAAGTGATTTTTTTCGTATTCAGCTCAATATCTACTCTACAATTTTATAGGTGTAAGTTTAGAGGCACTTTTTTCGTACCTTTAACAAATTATAGTGAAGTGCAATATAAAATTATACAATACATAAGATAAAGATAAATATATAATTATAAGACAATTATGATAAGTGAGAAACCAATGGTACACGTTCAACTGAGGATTTACTTGTCTTGTCCGTCTACACCTATATACACTTAAAAAAAAGGTAAAAATACTCATTTTAAATCTTGTAGGGGTGAAAAAAGCAACTGCATGAGACAATTCAATCGTTCTGACAAATATAGAAAAAGACAACGAGGCAAAGGGATTTCCTTTTGCACCTTATGTTTTTCTTAGCACTCTTATAATATTTTTTAAATTACACACTTTAAAAGTTATTTTTTCATAAAAAACTTTTAGAATACATAATTAAAAAAAATATTTTTTGCATAAAAAAGTTTTTAAATTATGTAATATAGAAGTTAATTTTGACTTTTGAATTGTATAATTTAAAAGTTATTTTCTTTATAAAAAAATAAATGGTATAATATAGGAGCATCTTCCATTTTGTTTAATTCAGAAGTAATTTTTTTATAAGAAAAAAAATTAATTCTGTAATTTGAGAGTGTCTTCAAGATTGTTTAATCCGGGAGTGTCTTTCGAGTTACACGATATGAAAATCATTTTTTGTATTAAAAAAGGATTCTTAATTATGTAATTTGAGAGTGTTTCTCAAACTGCACAATTCAAAAATTATTTCTTAAAAGAAGCTTTTTGATTGGTTAATTCGAAAGTCATTATTTAGGGTTAGAAGGACTTCCATCACAATGAAATGTGATATGTTAAGCTCTTCTAAGTGGCAGAAGAAGACGAGAAAGGTGAAAGAATGAAGATGTAAAGAGAGATGACAAAGACTAGGAATGTTTATTGTCTTTTACACACTCTCACGGAGGTGCGAAAAGAAATCACGAGGGTGCAAAACAAAATATCTAGGTGCAGTGGGTGTTTTGAATCGAGGTTATTTTAAAAGTGTGGAAAAGGTAAGGGATATATATGCCTTTTTAATGTCACGGAAGGAGGGGTTTAGATAAGATTTAGTGTGAAAAGGGTAAAATGAATATTTTCAAAAACATTGGGGTTGAAGGAGAAAAATATGGGTGTAAGAAGGATCATCTTCCACAAGCTACTTTGATCCATCCCATAGGCCAATTCTCTATCTCTCTTTGTCTCATATCTCCTTGTCTTGTTACCTCCCAAGGATCCACTCTTAACACTAGCTTTTGTCCAGTAAGTAAAAAAAAGGAAAGAAAAGTAAAGTCCAAATGAACTTTTGAGGGTCCAAATGAACTTAGACACCATATACTTGGGCATGAACCAACAAGACCCCAAAAGATTCAACTTGTGGATGAGAGGTCATTATTCATGTGTATGCATCACAAGCAACACCTCCTATTATTTTTGTATGTACAATCTACACTACTTTTCTTCAAATGCTCATGCATTCACCCACTCAAATATGAACAATCCTAACGGGCCACAACTATGGTCTAGACCTGTATAGTCATGTCAAACGAGCTAGTGTTTCACATGCCACTGTTTTGGTGCTTTCAATTCTTTGTTTTTTCTATTCAAAATTTGCTTGTGGTACAATTAATGTTGGCCCAAGAAAAGGTTAGTTGATGAGGCTGATTGTCCATGGTGATCAAGGTGTTGGTTTGGTCCTCATAATGGACAACAAACTGAGATTAGTTTTGGTCATTCAGTTATTGCTACATCCATTCAAATGTCTTTCATTGGAGGCAATTCTGTTTAAGGTATGAGGATCAATTATTTTCATGGCTACATCCATTGGATTGTCCATCATTTTTCTTCCACTTGTATCTTTTCCGCTAACTATTACAAGTCAATTGCATTGTAGTGTTTCTCCAAGGCCTGAGTGTTTCCATTTTGGAAAGTTGAAATTGGTTTGAATGTCAGTCTTGTATCCTTATCAACCAAGGCACATCTCATAGCTGGTTGGTTTTGGAATCAGTTGAAATTTTGCATTCAATCATGAACTCTCAGCTTGTGTATGGTCCACTCTTGCACAACTTCATTGGAGATAACAATTCACAGTGATGGTAATGTGGTATCATTGTCCACTAGTGAACATGAGGGTGGTCTGCCAACTAGGCCTGCTTGATTAGAGGTGGCAGCCTTGGAATGAGGAGTACTGCCATTGTCTACCTAACATGCCATGAGACCATGTCTTCGTTTCTTACACTGTCTCTTCTGATATTTAAGGATGTTTGGTTTGATCTGCCACATGAGGATGTTCTACAGGTGCAGTAGAACAAGTCATACTCATACTCTAGCTATTCACCACTCCCATTTAACAAAAAACATGCTGCCATATCAATTTATCTTTCACTTGTAATTGGGTAAGAGATAGTTTGAGTGGTTAAGATCAACTCATAGAAACATTCTTGAATTAGTACAAAAAAGAGCATTCTCAATGTACATATTCTATGTATATCATCATATATTTGAAACCTTTATGATTAACAATACCACATTGCGGATGCTATTAAGGTTGTTGCCATTTAGTTGTGGAAAAGGTTGCAAAGCAAGCACAATGCAATCAATAACAAGGGCATATACTAGTCTAATGGAGTATTTGGTAGGTGAGCATAAATTCACCCAAGTATTTGGAAATAGCTTCAGAGAATATATTAGTACAGTAGTCACGGGAAGAATGAACTTTGAAATGGTGATTGTGAATCAAATAGTTTTTTTATGTAAGCAATTGAAAGCGTGATTCAAAGGCCGTCTTCCAGCAAAACCAAATAACTATAAGCAGTACTGCAACAGTACTAAATAGTACATAACATGAATGTAGACTTACAATTACTTAAAAATTGTAGATGATAATGTGCTGCAATGTTCTTTGACGAAGTATACTACATAGATTGTCTAATTTGTACAAGAAATTGATTTTTTTTTTCTAATGCCTATAGTTCTCCCTTGGCAGCCTCTTACCCATAGGAGTATGTTTTTGTGGATTTTCTTAGGTCCACCTGCTGAAGTCCATAGTGGACAATTGCATGTGAATAGAACAAGTTGTGTTTCGCACATTAGCAGCTAGTGTAATCTAAGTAAGCAGGTGAATGATGGGCCCTTGAGGTGAAGAAGTATTGTAACCATCCCATGTGTTTATTTTTAATGCTATTCTCAGTGACTGTCTCCAATTAGAAGAGGTTAGAAACATGTAATAAAGCCAAGAGAAACAAGACAAATCGGAGCTGTTAAATGCAGTCGGGTTTGGAGAAAACTGAATGTCCAACAGATTTGGGGTTGGTGAGGTGAGGAATTTAGATGGGCCATTCAGTTCAAAATCTCATGAAATTATTTTGAATGAGTTAGCATGGGCACTCATATGGGCTGTTTCTACTTGTTGAGTCCTGTTTGAGAAGGTGAACTAGGTCATATATCAGTATTGTCAAGCTTCTACACTCAATTAGATTCTATTTGTGGGGACAAATATTTGTAGTATTTTGTGTGTTTACCATTCCTACAAACAAGGTAACCACACATTATGCATGTATCCATCCTTACTCCATACCAATGTTAGTCATTCACTATTTTGTTGTGGTGTCAATGTTGGTTACTAATCCATTTTTTAGTTTAATGAGTTCATCACAAAATTATATAAGAAAACTTAGTTTCAATTAATTTGCCAACATTTAATATTTTACTATATAGCAACTTGTTACTTGGATTTTCTAGGTAGCTTGGCTACATTTTCTAGATGATTCTGAACTAAGTGAGAGAATGGTTGTAGCTGATGTTTATAAGAAATAAATTCTTGGAGTGTTTTGTCACTTCCTGTAATAGAGGTGTCAAGTGAATTCTCAACAAGCATGGACAGCACAAGGAGACCTTAAGCTTGAGGGACCCTTGTCTTCCATTAATGATATTATTTCCCTTAGAAAAAGCTTAATGATTAATTTGATTAGTAATTTAGTATAGCGGTTCATATCTGTTTCAGTTTTAGTATGATAAGATCTAAAACCCAGATATAAATTCCCTTTTCTGATTGATGCAACACCAGCAGAGTTTCTAAAGGCCCATATTTGATTCCACAATAGTAGAAAAAAATGTTATTAGATTCTACACTGTGAAGCAGTGTTATTAAATTTGCTCACTTAACTTGTCTTCCATCTTATTTTTCTTGTGATCCTTTCTTTATTTTGCATCATATCATTTATCAGATCTATTAATTTCTAAATTTCCTTTCTTTTCTCTCTCAATCTATTTCTTCCTTTCATCCATATATTCCAAAATTGTGATTCATGTTTAACTTTTGTCGAAAAAGTAATGCCTCGTATAAGTACAATTATTTATAGAAATAATGTTGCTTAAGTTAGAACAAGGCCATGATGTAGCGAAGATATAGGAAAAGACAAAGCTCAAATGAGACTGATTCATTATTAGATGAGACCTAATGGAGTCATGTGTCTCTCTCTTCTAACAACAGGTGCAGTAGTTGGAGAGACCAAGTGTTTCAATATACTTTTAGTAAGATAAAAAGCAACATTTTAAGGATAAAATACTTGTAAAGTTTCTCTAAGATATACTTCAATTTTTTTACAAGTTCTTTTTACCTGGCATCTTGAATATAAGAGTTTTTACTTTGGATTTGTCATCAAAATCTTGGGAGAATTATTATACCCTTTTGTGAAATTCATATTTGAGAAAGGTTTTGATGGAGATAGAGCAAGGACTATGACCCAGTGCAAGGAATTTTCAAGACCATACCTTTATAGGACCAAACAGGGTCTTGGATGTCAAATTAAAGCAATCCATGATATCTCATTAAGCTCAAATTCGGATGATTTTCAAGTCCAGTTCAAAATCCTTCAAGTTGAAGGCTTTGGTCTTGGAAAATTTCGTCTTTGGTTTTGCAAAATTTGACTCCAGAACCCGGAATCTGGAAAACTTGTTTGATTAGTGTTAAACCCAAGTTTTGATTCTTGGTAATATGTTACTATGATTGGTAATATTTTAGCAACAATGCTTTACTAACTCTTCTTAAACAATTTGTTTTCAATGTGTATTAGTAAACTGTATGTTTCTTGCAGTTTGATACTTACAATGATTATATGAAAACTAAGCATTATTCAAATTTTATTTTATTTCCAAAACAAGCTCAATAGTTTAATAGGGTTGTTTAATTAATTATCAGTTCTATCATGTTCACTTTAATAATCAACTAAATTGTTTTGTGATCAGTACTCTCTCCCTGAGCCCATGTTGTTGCTTTATGAAATTAAAAGAAGTATTGATTATTATTTAGTGATACCTTGATTTTTTAGTATCTTACTTAAATATTTAAATAATACAGAATTATATCACACCCCTTTTAATAGGGACATTTTTGGCAAAAACAAAACTTGATCATAACAATTTATGTATTTAATAATTATGTCAGAAGCATAATGTCCTTTAAAGGTAAATATTCTCTTAATGTTTTAAATGCGATAATGAGTCTTAGATTAATTATTTATTTAATAAAAAATGAACAACACGATCTTTACACATGACTTAATACTTAGGTCCTAAGTTCTGTGAACTGGATTGTAGTTATGAACTATGCTTTACGTACATTATTTGAATGTAGTTTTACATCAAGGGTTTGGTTTTTCTAATTAAGCTTTAAGCATGTGAAGTGCTATTATTGTTTGAATGATGGTACAATTTTATGTGTGTCAAACTCAATATAACAATGTAATGTATTGTTTTATAAGAGGAATATATTGTTATAGGAATTGGCCTTAATTCTTAAGGCATAGGAGAGAGACAAAGATGTGACGGGGGAATGGAGTTCAACCCTACCAGTTGTCACAAACATGAAAACTGAGGGCAACTAATTATAGGATATGACCTTTTCACTATTCACAGAAAAGGACAAACTAAGTTACAACATCTTATTCTCAATGTGTTTATATCAATATAATAATCAACCTTACATCACATGAAGATCCAACATAAGATACTCAAATTTGTGAAGAGGAAAATTGCTTCTAATTTGTTGCCTAGCTGCTTTAAATCTACACTTTGAGCAAGTCTATCACGAAATTCTTCAATTAGATTAGCCCTAGTCTCAATCTTATCAAAGAAAGTCTAATCGATGGAACCAGAGAGGAAAGGACTCAAAAATCCAAAATGAAGCCTAAAAATGGAAAGATTTTAGTGACCCTTTTTTCCTTCTCTTTTCATCAAGCTTTTGGGATTTTTATGTTTGACCAATAACTGTTGGATGCAACCAACCCTTACATTTGTCCTTGTTTACGAAGCTTGTGATTGAGAGAAAAAAGAAAACATTCACTTCTAATCACTAACACAATCTTCTTTTGCTAAAAGAAAGGGAAAAAACAGATATGAAAATAAAAGGAATAAAGACAAGGATGAGATTGCAAATGAAATTGAAATAATATCATTAGACTTAATGAATGAAATATGGTACACGTATAAGCCGTATGAATATAAGAGAAGAAACGGCAAAAAACCAAAAAGCCTCATCATCTTTGGTTTCCTAAAGAAAATCCCAAAAAACGGTTGAAAACTTGGGCAGAGGGAGAGGGCTATGTACCTATTTTTCAGTGTTATCTGTGTATACTTTTTTTGCTGTAATATTCTTACAAAAGATATTGTTGTTTTGTTTATACACCAACAAATTCCTAACTAAAAGAAACATCATTGCTTGCATGGTTTGATTCAAAACTGAGAAATGCAACGTCTATTACAAGCAGTGGTACGATGTTTCTTTTGGTTGGTGTCTTGTTTCCAAAGTTGGGCAATGTCTGAAGCAATTTTGATAGCATCGAATGAGGCACCAGAGAGCCCTCTCCTTGTGAACCCAACTGCATAAAGTCCAACATTTCCTTTCCAACCATTTGGGAAACCATTCTCTGAGAAAAATTCACCTTCCTGCACACAACATTACCAAATTCACATTATTTTCTATTCCCACTTTTCTTTCCAAATGACTTGGAGAATACAAAGTGCAAACAAATTCTCACCTGAAGCCAAGAAGGAACATTGCTACGGTACCCTGTTGCAAGCACCACTGCATCAACATCTTGTTTTTCACCACTAGCAAGCTCTACGCAGCCATGAGTGAACCTCTTTATTGCTGGAACAACTTTTATGTCACCCGATCTAATTTTGTCCAAGGTCCCAATGTCCAAAACAGGGGTCTTACCCTTTGTGTTCTTCCACGTTAGAGGACCTTCCAAAGGCCTTTTCAGCCCAAACTTCTCTATGTTCCCCAATACCAACCACGCCAGCACCAATAGAATTTTGTCCACCACCCAAAGGGGCAACCATTGCAGCATCAAAGTCGCCAATTCAAACGTTGACTTCCCAAACACTTCTCTTGGCAACACATGAACCTGCCAAACCAAAATCAAAGCAACCCCATTTAATCACTAACCTCAAAATAATTCGAAACACAGAAAACAAAAGAACAACTTGTAAGCAATTTGAGTGAAAAAGTGTAAAGTAAGCAATTTGAGTACGCGATGATCTGTTACGTACTTGATATGATAACAGTATTAGAGAAGGACTTACCGAGCTACGAACAACGATGGAAGGAGAAGCATTGTGGTTAAACAAGTCAAGTGAGAGCTCCATGCCAGAGTTGCCACAACCAACAACAACCACTTTCTTCCCCTTGAATCTTTCTCCACTCTTATACTCACATGCATGAACAACATCGCCTTTGAACTCCCCCAATCCTTCTATGTCAGGCATCACGCACTCCGCATTCTCACCGGTGGCCACCACCA
>Ga0209489_109665_pt1 | contig 11748 bp, 8 predicted proteins | sample SiratrowhiteBW_FD_187527 | JGI IMG/M metagenome (GOLD analysis project Ga0209489, IMG submission 187527) | Root nodule microbial communities of legume samples collected from California, USA - Siratro white BW (SPAdes) (version 2) | ecosystem: Host-associated > Plants > Roots > Nodule | place: USA... | reverse complement strand
CCTTTGTTTTGTTTTATCCAAAATCAATTGGATTTGATTTTGGATTGAGCATGTGTTAAATTTAAGTTTTTTGTTTGGGTCTACGTACCTTGGTTTCAATAATTTATGTACTCGTTTTGAGAAGTTCTTATTATGTAATTTTGATTATGTGGTGTATGTTTGGAGCTGGTGATTATCTATTGATATAATTAATGTATGTTTAAGTTACGGTATTTTGACACTTCTACTTTTCTCTAACGTTTAAATTAATCTTCATAAATTATTAACATTTTATTTGTATTTGTTTTTATTATTACAATATAATATTTTATTTGTTTTTATTACTATGAGTAGCAATTGTCAAATTGACGTAGATAAAGAAAAAAAAGTGGTATCAAACAATATTTGTTCATTATGTTTATAGTAACACGGTGAGCTTAAGAAAATGAATGATGCATTGATTGTAATCATTTGACACAATATATAATTATAATTTCTTAATATACAATTATCTTTTCTAGAGTACTACAATAAATTACATATTTAACGTAAGTGAAAAGTTAACGCTAATAAGTAAAATCAATATTAAATAGTTAATAGAATTCGATTTTTCACATGTAGTACGAATGTTATTCTTTAATGTCAATTTTTAAAGAACGAATCTAAGTAGCATTACATCATTAATTTTTAAATTAATTTTAATTAAATCTCGACTAATTAATACATTGTTATTTTAAATCTTATTTAACTTAATACTGACTTAATCAATATTAAATAAAATTTATTCTTAATATTAATTTAATTTATATTAGTGTGATAAATATTAATGGCACTAATTTATCACATATTACACTTCCATTTCAACAAAAATAAAATAAAAGAAAACAGACGAAAGCATGTTTTTTAGTAGATAAAAGATATCAATGTAAATAAAAGTTATGAGTAAATAGAAGAGATAAATGAGAATAGATGAGATGAGTGTAAATAAAGAATGTGAGTATGAATAAAGGAGGTAAATGTGGATTAAAGAAATGAATGATGAATATTAGGAGATTTATGTAAAAAAGTATGAGAGAAAATTTGTGAGTGAAAAAAATTTATCATCTTTAAATTTGGACTTTTAAATTAAAAATAGTCTATGTTTCTTATTTATTTTCACAAAAATACACATATTAATAATGTATAAATTAGTGTAGTCTAATCATTGCTAACTAAAATACATAATAAATAAATAAAATTATTAATGAAGTCAACACTAATTTAAATAAATATAAATACTAAAAATAAATAAAATTAGTTTCAAGTATATTGATACTAACTTATTAATTTTTAATATTTATTTTAACTAAGGCAAGTTAAAAATTTATTTATTAAAAAAGTTAAAAATGATTAGCGTTAATCAAAAGTTTGAGTACAGACTTCATTAATGTCAAGTAAATTAATATTAATCGACTGCTAACATAAATATTTTTATTTAATAAAAAATTAACATCAATTTAAAATTAATAAATTGATTCTATTTTTATAGTAAACATCTACTTAATCAACGTGTACATTTTACATGATATAAAATTAAATTCAAAAATATTTTTACACTATTTTAACTTAAAAAATAACTATTACCATCATCATCTTAGATTACTTTAACCAAACTTTAATAATATCATTTTGATTGACACAATTATTTAAAAGTTAATTTGATATGTTTTTAATAAAAATCAATAGCTCTTAAAGATATTTTTTTATTTATATCTTATTTTATAACATACAATTTTTACTTTATAAACTTTACAATTTTATTGTATTTTTTAGAAAAAATAATTATTTGATAAAATCCAAAATAATAATAACATTCTATATTTGAATTTTCCTAACCACAAATGCAGAATATATATTTTTGCATTACAAATTCAGAACCATAAAAATATGATGTGAATTTAGAAAAAAGTTGAATAAAATTTAAAACAATGAAGAAAAATTAGGTGGATCAGGTCTATTGTTTAAAACGTGTTGTTAAATTTGTGATCACGTCTCCTACAAGTGTTGATTCTGATTGTGACTTCTCTTGCTACATAAAGAAGCATCCATCAGTTGTGCAGACAAGTGGGTACCCTTGATTTTTGTTTGGGTCTACGTATGTTAATAATTTATGTACTCATTTAGCAATTTCTTTTACAGAAATTCTAAGATAATTTCGCATTCTTATTATGTAATTTTGAGTATATCGGGTGTATGTTTGTTGATTATTTATTAAATTTTTTTGTTAACAGTCAAAAATAAAAAGAAATATAAGGAAGTATTTTAAGAGGTGCTTCAGTACAACCAACATATTTGAAGTCATAGTATAATCTAAACATAATTCCAAAGAAACAAGAAACACTAGCTCGAGTAAGTGTGTAATTATAAGCAAATTACAATGTAAATCTAGACCCAACCAAGAATTACACAAGCAAACAAAGACCAAATGCTAAAACAGTACTAGCAACTGCCCGAATAAAACTCCTACGCTTCGTCCAAAACCATTGATGGTCACGGCTATTAGATTTGGTGTTATCTCTCCAGCCAAATGAACCTGCAAGATACACACAAAAAAAAATGCAATACTCACTTCCAGCCCACATACTAGTATAGCTAGACCAAAGATCGGAGACACTTCACTCAAAAAAAGTGTCAATCCGAAAAAAAGAAAGTGATTCTTATCGTCTTATACTTAATCCAAAGTCATATCTTTAGTTACGCTAGACTAAATATCTCCTCCGTATCCACAATCCTACCTTTAAAAACAACGTTATTCCTATGATTTCATATCTCCGACACAATAGTCACCTATATCTCTTTCCACACTCTATTAGCACTTTGACTTAGGCTAGATAGATAGAAGCTCTAAAAGTGAAGAAGAGTTGATTCATGTCTAACTGTCACATTCCCTACCCACCTTTCACTATGATCCCAAACTTTATGTGCTACCTTACAAGTATTGAAAAGGTGTTGTGCACTTTCTACCCCATATTGACGCAGTGGACACTGCACATTCCCTAGCTGCACACCCCTTCTGACAAGGTTAGATCTGGTTTGAAGCCTATCCAATAATAACCTCCACGCACACACCTTCGCAGATGGAACTACTTTTAGACTCCATAACAACTGGAATACCTCAGAAGTCTGCATTAGATTCTGGCTATTCAAAACACTATACCTAGACTTAATAGTGTACTCGTAATTGTCATCACCTACCCACACCAGCCTATCCTGTCCCTCCTCAGTCCATTGGACTTTTGAAATCACATTCATCAATTGTTCTTAGATGCTTTTCTCATTCAAACCTCTCCCTACGCCAACCTAGGTTCCAAATCCGACTTCCTCCACTCGTAATAACCTCTCGGTCTACAATATCGCCCACCATATTGTCTTTACACTAAGAGATTATAAACAACCTTGAAAATTTCTCTTTCGATACATGACCGTCTGCCCACTTATCATCCCAAAATTTAACACTCCGTCCATCACCTAAAATCCACTGGAATCTACCATCAAACCAATTCCCTTGTATTTTACCGCATATCCGACACAGATCCTTCCACCACAAAGACTGATTTCTCTGACCCAAAGAAGCCTTCATACAAATAATTTGTATGTAATGTTGATTTTATTGCTGATACAGATCTGTGGGTAATAATTTGTGAATATTGCTGAATTTACCTATGGATACAAATAATAAGTAATAATTTGTGGGTAATGCTAAATTTACCTACGGATATAGATTCGTGGGTAATAATCTGTGGGTAAATCCAGTTTTTCTTGTAGTGATAGAGGCTACAAATGGATAAAGAGGGTTTATGGAAAGAAATAATAGAGTTAAAATATGTGAATTGATGACAATTGAACAATAGAGAATATAACAAAAAGGAGTCTTGGTGGTGGAAGGATATTAGGAAGTCAATGAATGGAGGGGAAACTGGTTTGAGGAAGACTCAACCTCGAAAATTGAAAATCGAAATAAAATTAACTTATGGCATGATGTGTTAGGGGGAGAACCTTACTTCAAAATTACCCAAGTCTATATAACAATTCTCTAAATAAATATACAAAAGTTAGGGAATTAAGAACTTGGAATAATTGTGTGTCGGGATGGAAGTTGGAATAAAGAAGAGGATGATATGATTAGAATTAAACCATATTACTAAATTGATGGCACACCTAGCTAGTATTAGTTTAAGTAGTGATAATGAGGATGTATGAGAATGAAAAGGAAATATATGTAAATCATACTTGGTGAGTCAGTTGTATGATAGGCTACAAGATACAATCATAGGAAAGGAATGTTAGGCATTTAGTGAATTATGGAAAGTCAAAGGCTTTCTATCGGTCCAATTTGCTTGAAGAGTGGTAATGAATAAAATAGCCACAAAAGATAACTTGAGAAGGAAATGGATTACTTTGATAAATAGATCATGTGTTACGTGTGGGTTGGAAGATGAGTTAACTAGCAAACACGTAACAAGACCAACTATCACTTTGAATAATTTTACATCTAGGATCCAACTAAGAGACAAAGCACAATAAGGACATGTTTGTAGATGGTTGTTATGTGGACAATTTCAAAGAAAAAAAATGAATAATATTACCTTTAGAAATCATGTGATAGATGCAACAAAAGATTTTCACAGTTACACAGATTAAGACATGAGGTGGATAATTAATAAATATCCAAAACTGAAATTCTATTACTCAAATTAGTGTTTTAATCCCATAATATACTTAAAAACTTTGAAATAACTGTAAGTTCAATCAATCATAAACATATGTTCCACAGGATCTTAGAATCTATGATTCTCACATAATATATATATATATATATATATATATATATATATATATATATATATATATATATATAGTAAAAGAGACTTACTTTGATCCATGAGAGACCTAATCAAAGAACTTTAATCTCCTTTTACCAATCTATCTCTTTTAGTCACTCTTCATCCCCATTCACTTTCTTGATGGTCTATTGTGGAGAACCCTCACACTGCAGAGACAAAACCCTAATTTCTTTCTATAACCAACATCCATCAAGCTGATTACCATCAGATATTTATAAAGAAATAACCTCCCATAATTACCAATAGATCTTTCTATTTTATTAAATCACATTCAGACTCATAACTATATTTCACATAAGTCACATTAATGGAATATATTTATTTATTTTCTTATATTCTTCTACTTGACTCATGTGGTGCTATAATACTTCATGATTTAATAAATTACATAAATCATAATGCGTATTAAAGGACCTTTAATAAATTGGTTTCATCGTTCGTCGTACTTAAAGATATAGGAACAATAAAAGTCATGGCGGACACATGTCATTCAATCGACACATTCCGTTCCATGCACTACTATATCATCTTTCTCCTTAATATGACTTCATTATGAGAAGTCTGTAATGGTTCAAACATAATGTCATATTTCACCAATAATAACATAATTTATTTTCTACATCATAATCATAATTTGCATACACATTCATAAGGCAGAAAACATATATTTCATAAACTTGCACAATAATGAGTTCAGAGTGTCAAATAGGCATTAATAACAACATACACCATTCAACATTCATTAGTACACATAATGCTCATATTCTCTACATGGCCAGTAAATACTTTGGGCAGTAACCCTTTTGTTAAAGGGTCAACAATCATAAGATAGGACATATTCTATTGACACTCTATGTTTTTGAACTTCTTCTTTAATGACAAAGTATTTCAATTTCATATGTTTAGCACCTTTGAAATACTTGTCAATGTTTTAGAAAATAAGATTGCTGCAGAATTATCAAAATAAATTTTCAGTGACTTGACAATATTGTTGACAACTCCAAGTCCTGAAATAAAATTATACAGCCAATTAGTTTGAACTGTGACTTAAAGTATGTCACAAATTCAACTTCCATGATGGATGCAACAATGACCAACTGATTCGCACTTTTCCATGGAATCAATCCTCTGGCTAAAGATACACACATAAGTAAATGTAAACTTTCTAGTATCCATATAACTAGCAAAATCTGAATCTTTATATCTAATCACCTTAAGGTGATCAGACCTTCTATAAGTAAGCATGTCATTCTTTATTCTTTGTAAGTATCTTAAGACTTTCTTTGCACCAAACATACTGACAGCAAAGCTAATATCTGGCCTCATACGTGTTTGAGCACACATCAAACTCGCAATAACAGATACATAAACAATATTTTCCATTTATTTCTATTCCAAATCATTCTTGGGATATTGCATAAGACTAAATTTGAAGTCCGAAGTTCTTGAAGCAGTGCTTCAACGAGTAAGTTCAGTTCAATCATTTTTTTATGTGTATATATAATATGATTATTCTGATTGCTCATTTGATTATTTTATTGTCCTATTATTCAAACCTTATTGCTTTGATTCGTGTTAAAAAAAGTATAAGGAAACATAAGACACTTTCAAAAGTTATTGATGAAAGGGAAACATGTTGTTTGTGGATCTTCAATTGATATATTTTGATTGCTCACTTGATTTCATTATTTCTTTATGTAATATGATTGTCTTGTTTGAAAGTTACTACAATATCTTGATATTCAACCCTTATTGTTTTGATTCGTTTAAAAATAAATATAAAAAAATACAACACCTTTTTAATTTCTCAAGCAGAATATAAAATTTTCATAAAAATTTAATGAATTATTAATTTTTCGGGAAAAAAAGTAAAAAAATAATAATAAAATGAAGTTGTTTTTGTGAAACAATTTTCAAAAATCATAAAAAGGTAAAAATTTTCAGAAAAAGAAAAAATGTAAAAGTTTCTAAATAGCTTTAAAAATCGTTGAAAAAAATAAAAAATGTAAACATAGTAATAATGATAATGAGAAAATTGATAAAAAAATGTTTTGGGCTTAATAGTTTTATTATAGCTAATTATAATATTAATTATTTTATTTCTATGTTATTTACATTTATTGTTTAAATCAATTATTTAGTTTTTTATTCAATATTTGGTAAAAAAAAGAAAATATATACTGAAGTTAAAAACAAAGGGGTAGCGTGTGATACTCATGCTCTATGTCACATATTATCAAATTTTTTTAATTTTAATTATGTTTATATGTATATTTGTATTCTTTTTCCTTTCCTTTAACAGAAATAAAAGTAGGTTAGGTATAAGGATTAAAAAAACATTTTTATTAACAAACTTTTAAAAAATATATATAATAAAAATATTATATTCTAAATAGTTTTAAAAATAAATAATAATAATAATAATAGACGAAGCATTTTTTAAAAGTAATAAAAATATTTAATTTCAATAAAAAACTAAGAAAAACAGTTTTAAAAATTAAAAAATATATAAAACAGTCTTAAATTCTTTTTTAAAATACAAATTTTTAACGCAGTTTTAAAAATAAAAAAGTAAAAAAAAAGGTTTTGAATATAAAAACATAAAGCAGTTTTATAATAATAAAAGCAGTTTTTTAAAACAATATAAACAAAACAATTTGGAAAATTAAAATATAAAATAGTTTTTTTTAAAATAAAATATAAAAAATATATAAAAAAAGCATAGTTTTTCAAAATAAAAAATGTAAAATTCTCACGAAATTAAAATATCAAATATCACTAAACAAAATTCTTAAAATAGAACTACGTAAACCCTGATTTTCTATCATAGATAGAGATACGTAGGACCAAAGTTAATCCTTGTCGGACCCAAAAACAATAAAAAAATATATGTTTATTTGTTTTATTTTTGCTTATTATTTTTATTTGCATAATTGTTATTATTTGTATTATGTTTATTAACATGTTTTTTTTTCTTATTTATATATTTGTTTTGTTTTTTTATATTTGTTTGTTTTGTTATTTTATTTATCTTTATTCGTATTATTATTGTTATTATTTGGAAAAAATGATATTTTGTAAAACCACACTTATTTCTATTCATTTGATTAAAGGTACCGTCTTAGGACGGATGTTGTGGGGGTGCTAATACCTTCTCCATACGTAACCGACTCTCGAATCTTTGAATCTGTTTCCTATTTTAAATTTAGTTTTTCTATAGTTTTTCATAATAAATTATGATGACGACTTCAATCTTAATTTAAATATATTTTTAAAAATAATTTTTTATCCCTCTGTCGTGATCTCGATTACAACAATACTATTAACAAAAAATAACAGATGAAATAATTCTGCATATCCTTAGTTTTGTGCAAGAACGTAGCCAGTGATGATTACGGGAGAATAGTTGTGGGTGGAGATGTAGACCTACATCGGATTGAGCTAAAGGATGCTAACTACGAGAAGTCCTAAATCTTGTAAAGGCATACATCAAATATGGAAATTCACAACAACCAAAACACAAGCAGGTGGTACAAAGTGCGTATTTTGATTGTGCAATAATAGTTGCAGCAAATTCAAAATAGCCAATAATATGTGACATTACAGTCAGGGCCATTACACTGCTTAATTGGTCAAAGCTGTGTGAGGGATAATTCAGAACTATGTTTGTGTTGTATGCTAAATTTGGTGTACGGACTATTAGTGTAATTTAAGCATGTGATCACTTCATCATATGTACGGTTAATACAGAACATATTTTTATGTAAGACGTAAGGGGTAAAATGCTTTGGTCTTGTAATAGTGCAATGCAGATTAAAGGAGATGGACAGGTAAGATGGTCTGAATTAGTTTTTTTAAATGAGCTATCTCTTAAATGTTTTATTTAATTAATTTACTTTTTATTAATAAAAAAAATACAAATTGGATATATCCTTACTTGTAGTATGGAAAATAATTTTAATGTGTAACTCCTTTTTATGTAATTTTTACAAATTTGTTGACAATATTTTTCTAAAGAAAATGCTGATGAGTGCATTAAGGTGGACAAGAAATAGAATATAAGATTTATAGAAAATCACAAAAAGCATTACCAAAAATCTCTTTCGTTTACAAAATTATATTTCTTATTTCTATATTTCATGGACTTGGAGCTTTCTAGCTTATTGTTTGATTGAGTGTAATTTTAAAATTGGAGTATTTGTTTGGAATGTTAGAATAGGTTTTATTTGGATGTAATGTTAGCTGTTCCATTTTTGAAAGGATGTTCTACAAATTTGTGTAACCAAGTCATAAACAATGCTATTTTAAGCGTACCAAGGATGGAAGATGTGCTAAAGTGTTACTTGAAGAAGGAAATAGATCCAAATAAAGCAAAAATCAACATGAAACGTCGAAAATTTTCTATTTTTTGAGATGAAATAAGAAAAAAAAAAAGAAGTTGGAAACCTACATGTCAGAAAGTCATGTGGAAGAAACATACTAACTCATCCAATAATGCATATCACGGTAAAAGCAAAAGACAAACGTAAGAAGAGAAAAAAAAAATTAGCAAAGCATGTTTCAAAACCACGTACATAAGATTGAAAAAAACAACCATGTATTGTTGCAAGTGAAAAAAAGAAATAATGGATATGTAATATGAAAATGGTTAACGAAAATCTTGTTTTCAAGATTATTGCCTAATACCACTAAATTATCTCAGTAAATTATATAGTATTTACTAGGATTTAAACTATCTGATGTAACCATTTATTAATTATTTTGTTTTATAACAAGAAGTGTTGTGCAGATATTTTTTTATTAATTATTGAAGATCTTATTAAAAATATGTCAATTCATCATATACAATTAAATATAAATTTTAACTTATAAACTTGTTTTGGCAAATTAACTTAGATTTAAAAATTTACTTGTTAAAATGATATCAAAATCTATTTTACCTGTTATCAATTATAATTTTTCTTCTTTCTAATTTGGTTATATTTGTATGGTAGATGTTCCGAGTCGAGCTCTAAAGGACAGACCTAAAATATTGTAAGAAGCCTAACATAATGAGAAGATTATAGAAAGAATGAGTTGGCTAGTTTGTTATATGATTTGCTTTTATGTATTCTGTTTTGATTTATCATAATTTTGCTCTTTTTCATACCGTGTTGTTTTTCATTTTTGTATGTTTTGGCTTATATATGTACACAGTGTTGCTCTCAACAGAATTCATGAAACAAATTTTCCTTTCAATGTTATCTTTTTCGTTCTTTTATGGTATTAGAGGTCTATTGTTGAGCTCTGCTAACCCCTTTAATATTCCATAATGTTTTTAACCCATTCTTCTCCTACCTCCCATAACCAACCTCCTTCAATTTTCGATAGCAAATATTTTCCTTTCGATCTAAAACAAAACCCCTGTAGCCCTTTTTATATGAAGGACCTTTCACAATTGTGATTTCTCCCCTTCTCCCAGACAACAACTATCACTCATGGTCTTTCCTTTTCTGACATTGGTTTCCAAGAACAAAATAGCTTTTATCTCAGGTTCCATACTCGTTCCCCCACTCTCTAATGCTTCATATTCTCATTGGGAACTTTGCAATAATCTCATTCTATCTTGGCTTCTTAACTTTGTTTCAAAATCCATTGCTCAATATTTTGATCATGTCGTCGATGTGTCGAATGGTTTGAAGGATAGGTTTTGTCAATGCCACCTTCTTCGTATAATAGAGCTCCAGGAAGAGAGCTATAGTCTCAAACAAGAAACCCAGAGCGTTACTAACTATTATACTTCCTTGAAATCTATTTTGGAAAGAGATTGATAACTATAGGCCCTTTGATTCTTGCTCCTATTCTGCAAAATCTTACCATCAACAGGATTTTGTTATTCAGTTTCTTAAAGGTCTTGATGAACGATTTATTATTGTGCGTTCATAGGTACACTTAATGGACCCTCTTCCATCTTCCAATTGTGTTCTCTCTATGGTAATTAAACATGAGCGGCAGTATAATCTCCTTCAGAATGGTATTTTATCTATTCCATCTGATTCCAATGTTCTCTTCAACTCTTCCGACAATTGTCGCCCGTATTTTGGTCGAGTCACGAAGGTGGGGTTTCTAGAAGGGTGCAGAAGTTCTTCGACCTATAGCAACAGGAACTCATCTATCAAAACATGTACTTTCCATGGTCGCTACGACGGTCACACAATCAAAACTTACGATGTTCATGATTATCCTTTAGGACATATCCAAGAAAGACGCGACCGCATTGCACCACCACCGTCAATTGTGCTGTTTTAGAAGAGGTATTTGTACAGGGAGCTAACACAAAGAAGGAAAAAACTACTCTCAAGCTAAATCTCAGCTTCACTCAAGTCCAATATGATAAGCTCATGACCTTGCTTCAACATCCAACTTGTGCAAGTATTGGTTTAGGTTGTGATGACTCTACACAGTCTCGATGGATTCTTCCTGCACCTCCGTGATCTTACCTTAGTACATTGAAAATCTCTAAATTACCTTTAATGTGTAATAACATAATCTCATTCTACTCTTCACCCCATTTATTTTTAAAAAAGTATATATCAGATTAGATGTAATTTAATATACATTTCAAAAATAATACATATTAGATTCAGTGACTTCGATATGTATTATATTTGAAATATATACCGGATTACATCTTATCTAGTATAATTTTTTAAAATTTAATATACCAAACAAGGTTCAATCGGTATATATTTTAAAAAATAATATATGTCGAAATTATCGAATCTGGTATGTACTATTTTTGAAATATATACCTGATTGCATCTTATCCGGTATAGTAAACTTTGAAAAATGAGAAAGCTACCTTAGACGGAAATATGGCAACAATGAGAATCAATCATAGTGATGT
>Ga0209489_109664_pt1 | contig 11750 bp, 3 predicted proteins | sample SiratrowhiteBW_FD_187527 | JGI IMG/M metagenome (GOLD analysis project Ga0209489, IMG submission 187527) | Root nodule microbial communities of legume samples collected from California, USA - Siratro white BW (SPAdes) (version 2) | ecosystem: Host-associated > Plants > Roots > Nodule | place: USA... | reverse complement strand
TCATAGGAACTAAAATAACTTTTACAAAATCCAAGATCAAAACACTCATTGTAAAATACATTTCAGCATATTCAATAAATATTGTCTAAAACATCAATATATATATATATATATATTTTTTTTTTCCTTTTTTTTTAATAAATTTTTTATGTGATGATAAATGATTGTTAATTTCTGGGTATCAACTTGTCAGACTTCATAATAATACAAACTTTTTTTTTTGTTTAAAAAAATATAAGAGAATAGTTTTTGGGTGTGCTAACTTTTAGAAAGTATAGGAGTGAAATAAAGAAAATGTTAATATAAGAAAAAATTATGATCAGTAGAAGACTAAAAAATTAAAACAGTTTAGACACGTTTTTTTTTTAATTTTAGTTTTTTTAAATAATTTTCAAAATCCTTACTAAACTAGCTTGTCTTCTTTTGGAAACAGAATAATTTTATAAATAGAGAAAAAAACCGACACCAATTTTTCTCCGTTCACCACCTAAATCCTAAAATCACCTTTAATTTATTGTTTTTTTATAAATTTAACTGAATGTGAAATAGAATATTATCTCTTACAAAAATGATTCTATGCAAATTTTATATGCTTTGGTTTGATAGAAAGTTTGAAGTCATTTTGGACAAGTTTTTCATTGGATAAAAAATAAAGAACTACTCCGGATTTTACTATTAAGATGGTGTTTTAGAAGGAAAGCTTCAAATAGAAATCATATCGCTTTCAAATTAATTTTGGTGAAAATGAAGTTTGTGAACTAAAGTCTACACATAATAGTTTTGGATGGATGGTGAGAGAAACAGAAGATAGTAGATGGGGAGATTGGAAATGTTAGGATATGATTTGGAAATTACTTAGCAGTGTGAAACATCCTAATCAAAGAAATTAAAGCGAAGTGGGTAGAAGAAGAAATTAAGAAAGCCATTTATGGAAGGCAACAACACACAAGATGAAGCCAAAAATTGGTACAAACATTTTGGTTGGTCACCCCTGGTCCCAACAACAACTACTGTCTCTACGTGAAAGTCCTTTTAACCTTTTTCAATCACACTACACACATCAATATGAGATTGTCAATTCGCTCTATATGGTTTTTCATTTCTCTGTCTCTTCATTTCTGAGGGGGGCCTGTAGCCACACAACCTCACTCTTCTCCCTCATGTTCCAATTTTAGTGCCCACCTACACCTACTTTCCCCAACCTATTCACTTTTAAATATTAATATTATTCAAACTAAATCATATGGATAAAATTCTTCTCAAAAATCTATAACTGGGTACATTTCAGAAACTCCAACTTCATATTTTTAATCAATATTGAAAAATATTTAGAAGTTGCTATTACAAATACACAAGAGCTTATTATCAATCATATCACATAATAAATAGTTAAATAGACCAATCATGTTATGTATTAACGTAGGACCTTGTCATGGCGTTCTGGAACTTGTCGTCTTTATTTTGATTCTCCATTGTCATCAAATAAAACAGATTTTTTGAAGGTTAAGTTAACTGTGTCTGTTTATTGAATTCGATCCATCATCTTCTTAATTAATTCAAGCCGACAGAGAGATTATGCTAATGATAATTTATTATTACGAATCTAGGCAGCAATTAAAAAGGAATATAAACATTCACTGTAAAGGTTATATGTGTCAAGGGATACTGCAAATATATATATTTTTCTTGCAAATTTGACTAATTTGGATGGAATGGTTTAAAAATATAACGCATATTGGAAGGAGGGGACAGGGTGGGTCACAGTAGGAGTTGTGACGAAAACTTTAGAATTGAAGAAGGCTTTACTTTTTAATTTAAAATTTGGTGTGATAAATATTGGTATAAGTATTAGGATTATGATTAATTATGCTTTTTAAGTGGGAGACTACAAGCCTACAAAAAGCTCTCACTCTCACTCTCTCTCGGAGTTAGTAAGATTCGCAGAGATCTCTCTCAAAGCTAAAACCAATATATAAATTATATAGATTTCAACGTCAATCACGCAAACATCATAAACAATAATTCATCATCATCAACACGTAACGGTGGGGACCCAAACCCTAAGTTTCGCAAACACACCTGAACCTTATAATATTCAATTCAATGCCCTCCATGTCATAAACCCCAACTGGGAAGTGTACAATAAGTAAAGTTTCTCTCTATCCCAAAACTTAGTATGAGCCACACAGCCAAGTTCCAAGCTTATTATTCTTCTAACTTTGACTTTATTCACTAAATTACCATCATGGCTAGTGATGGCATGTGTTACAAGAATCCAAGTTGGAATAATGTGAAAGGATAAAGATGTATGCAAATTCTTTCCTGTTTGTGACAGACAGCAGATTCATATCCCCCTCACAACATTTTCCTGAAATTACACACAAGATATCAGTATAAGAGCACTGCAAAAAATGAACATATAATATGATCTGATAAAAAAATATCAAAAGATATGAAAAATAAAATAGTCGTGTTATTCATCATGTTGAAGACTATATATGCCTGTGATCCAATAGTGAATGATTATTAAGATATATCACTGTTTCTAAATTAAAATTTTGACCTAATAACTAAAGAAAACCAAGTTATGAAATAAAAATTGTGGAAGCTGATATATTATAATAGAAAATATCTATAGATGATGTAGGTGTTGCTTGGAGCATTTGTGTTTATACCAAAAAACACATCCCTTGTCTGAAAGAAGCGTATCTAGGGTGAGATGAATACGGAGTGAATACGATGTTGACACGTGGGACATGCAGCAGTGATTAGTGGGGCGGTGTTAATTAGATCTGAGCGCCATATATGGTCTGGTTTAGGATCTTGGATGCTATACTATGAAAGCTGTTCTCTCTATCTCACTTGTAGGGCCCCTTCTGCTTTTTCTAGAGAGAGATGTGTGCGATGGTGGTGGGTGAAGCTGTCGGTTCACAGATTGAGCCAACAAATACTAGTAATATATATCAGTGAAATATTTAAATTTTCAGATGCCTTTTCTATAAATTTTGTTAAGTAGTAGGATTTTTCGTTCACGTGATGCTGTGAGAGAAGCTAAAAATAGAAAGAAATAAAATAAGGTAGTGAGGTATGGATGGATTCAATATGTGATTTTGGGACATTCAATAGCTTTCATAATTCTTTGTATCAGCTGCAGAATTAGTTGGAGTCAGCAGAAGCCAGGGTGGGAGGATAGAGACATGGGCTTCACGGTGGTTCATTGGGTTTTGTTCCTTCGTCTAAATATTATTCAATAATAATATGTTTTAAATGATAGAATATGTTATGTCAAAAGTGTCCAATAAAGAGAACTTTCGATTTCAAATGGAACATCTGTTTTGTGAACTGATGCCTGATTAATTAATTGTTTAGCAATCTTAAATAAAGTCATGGAGAAAAGGGTGGCATGAGCATTATGGAGTGATATATGTGTGTACGTGTCATGAAGGAATTGGCTCTGAATGAGCTGAAGTTCATGTTGAGTCAGACCTTTAACAAATGTTTATCAGTACATTATGCAAGGTGGCAGGCTTTTGATTGGCTATCTTAAGTAACGTTCAAATGCATGAACTTAGGTTGAAAAATGCCAAATATCTCAGAAACTTTTCTAACCTGCTGAAAGCTCCTTAGGCAGGGTTTAATATTAGACATCATGCTAAAACTAAACATGTATAAATGTAGAGTTTATTTTTAACATAACGTACATCCTCAGAAAGTACATAATACTTATAGTAAGACAGCATAACTTAAAAATTCTCCAAACCCTAATTCATAAACAGAGACTCCAATGACTCTTTTTTTTTTTTTTTTTCTCTCTCTCTCTACTGATTTGAGTTAGACATACCAATTATTAAAGTCTGTGATGGGTTGGGATGATAAACCAGGGAATGGGTCCAACTGTCTATTAAATTTTGAATATGTTAGTGAGCTAGTTTAATGCCTTTGATGCTGCTACATATAAATAATTCACCAAATGCAAGTTGATTGAAAGAGACTATGAGTTGCCCTTCAAAATAGCTACCCTTTATTTTGTTGGTGAGTCACACCAACTATACATAATTTTATGTACAGTGCCTCGTACATACACGAGGGAGTTTAAGTGTGTGAAGCAGAAAAGAGAATGATATATGGCTTCGTTCCAAACCCAATCATTAAGACTTTCATCCCGTGCCATACTCCCATCACATGCATCACATTCTCAAACCTCCCCCTCATTCCATTCCCCTCCGATTTTTTGCATATATCAATATTCGTTACTGTCTTTTTCTTTTTGATTCAGACTGTCATGAATTCTGTGTTTTTAATATTACAAAAATTGGAAAGAAATTAATTTCAAAATGAATGTTTTTATGTAAAATTATATTATATAAAACTGTTTCAAGTCTGAATCAATTTTATCTCTATAATCAATTTCAAGATTAAACCAAATAAAGAACATTTATTTAAAATTACATTAAAGTGATTATGAATCTGAACACAGGCTTAAGAGGGACACCTTTGTAAATTGAAGAAAGGAGTTAAAAGGCAATGGAGATAAAAACTGTATCAAGAGACAAATTCCAAGCCTTTGGGTCCCTTGGCTGTGGGTCTTCTAGGGTGGTGTTCCCATATTTTCACACACTTTCTTCTCCTTGGGACATCCGCAAGGACCCCACTTTCCTCACCTTTTATTTCTAAATTTCTACACAAAATTTGCTTTTTGTCAAAACCCATATTGAATCCTGGGTATAAATAGACCCCAACAAATGCAACAAACTACTCCTTAATACAAGCACATTAAACTACCCCTACCTTTCTTGTTCCACACTTTCACTACCCCTTCTTCAACTCAACTCAGATCACGCCCATGGAAACCCAACTTGACTACAAAACCAAAAGAGCAAACCCCACTTCCCCAACGAGCTTGAAGCTCTTTGGCTTCAGCGTCCATGAAGACATCACCATGGAAGAGGAAGACGAGGTCGTCATGCATGATGACGCCGAAGACACAACCACCAAGGCCTCTTCCACTTCCCCATCTGACTCGCCGGACTCCGCCGGTGCCGGTTCCGGACCTCCGTCCTCCGGCGACCGCAAATACGAGTGCCAATACTGCTGCCGAGAGTTCGCAAATTCACAAGCACTTGGTGGACACCAGAACGCGCACAAAAAAGAGCGTCAGCAGTTGAAGCGTGCGCAATTACAGGCCACGCGAAACGCCGCCGTTTCCTTCGCGCGTAACCCTATGATCTCCGCCTTCGCCCCACCGCCGCACCTGCTGGCTCCGCCGGGGTCCATGGTGGTCCCGGCTGCTCCATGGGTGTACGTGCCACCACGTGCCGCGCCTCCTCCTTTCCACGTGTCAGTATCGCACGGTTGTGCGTTCCCGTCGGCGAATGGCCACAACGGGTTGAGTAGTAATAACAATAGCAACGTTACCATAACGGGTGTGAAATCCGCGGGTGCAGGGATGTTTCCCTATGTTGGCGTTGTAGGTGATTCACAATTAGCTTTGTCAACGGTGCAGGTGCAGGCCCGGGCCCACCACGCTACGGTTGATGGGCCCTCTTTGAGTAGGTTCTCCAAAGCGGATGGTGGGCCCAAATTTGATGATGCATGGGGCTTGGACTTGCACCTTAGCCTTGCGCCAGCTGCGCCGTGACCTCTTGGCTCGGCTCGGCTTGAAATTCAGTGAGTGTAACCGTCTCTTTGTTCAGGCTTGACGCGCCGTTTAAGGGCATATATATATTGGCTGTTTCAGCTTCCTATATTGTACATTTTCATATTTAATTGCTATTTTTTCACGTAAATTATTTCACTTAGTACACATTACAACTGCTCATATAAATTCACATCCACTAATTTTCCTTCTCCTTTTCTTTCCTACCATTCAAAATTTGTACATCACCAATCTGCATTTATAAGTCCATTTTTTTTTTTAATTTTAATTTTCGTCTTACTATACGCTTAAAAGGATTTAAGAAGACTAATAAATAATTAATAACCGTACCTAATTAATAAATAAAATTAGTACCTTAAACTCAAGAAAACATATCTTACTCTTTAGTGAGTTAATTTGTGTACGTAACTTATATAAGTTATTGTTTAGATCTCATCAAAGTTTTAGCTCACTTATATAAAATTATCGCAACAATCAATTTAGTATCATTAATAAAGATGCTCATATTTGTAATCTTTAGCATGGAATCGGTGCACTATTCTCGTAGAGCACATTGTGGTCCATTAATATAATGAAAGGATGCTAATATACCTTTCAATAACCAGAAAACATATGATTAGCTTTTTAATTAATTTTTAAGCCAGAAAAGTCTTGCTAGTGGGCAAGCGACTACATTAATTTAAGAGAATTAAAACGTCAATTTGTATATCAGATGTTTATGTCTGGATTGTTACTATAACATCTTGGATTGGGGAGAGTGACATATCTGATATTTATTTTATCGTGTTCAAGATTTGTAGTCTGGATTTGGATTTTTTACCAGGATGTTAATTAATACTATAACCACATATATTCTTGTGGTGAAAAATAAATTGAAGTGTTTACACAGTCATGAACAGCCCTCACTGGTTCCTATATTACCAACTATATGTTTAGACAGGCTGTACACAGAAAGTACAATCACTGTGAAAAGATTATACCATTGATTTAATGTTGAGTAAAATAATTTCAAACCATTAAACGTAATAAGATGGGTTTCAAAATTATTTTAGCCGTAAATTTTTAGTGAAAGGTATTTTTATTAGAAAATAGCAGATTGTGATTGTGAAATGTTCAAAACTTTCTTCACATCATGAGTAGTCTGTGAAAGTATTGTACTTAGTTGAGGTGAAAAATGAGAAAAAGATAAAGCATTCCAACGTATGGTAACTGCCCAATACTCGTTACATGGTATCAGAATAAATATATATATATATATATATATATATATATATATATATATATATATATATATATCTTACATCTGTAGATATGATTATCTAAGTTAGCCACCAGAGTTTTAAATGAGATTTGTAGCAACATTTTCATTAACCTTTAAGTATTCTGGAATTAGAGATAAATATGGGAATTAAGGCCAAAATCGCAGTTTCAAAAACATTATTAGTAGCCACCAAGGAAGATTTTATAAGTGTGTATTAAATTAGGTTAGATAGATTTCGACACATATTGTGCAGAACGTCGTACGCAATCTTTTTTACCTTGGTTTCATGGTTTTATTGCTTCTGTCCTTGGATCAATGGTTAAAAGAGGCGCTGATCGTGAGAATAACAATACTGTCAGAATCACGTGGTCACAACATATGAAGCTCTATGTCTATTATTGAGCAATGACACGATTCAAGGAATGCTTTGAAAACGAAAAATGAACAATAATTATTAAATTTTACTCAAGTGTAAAGGGGAAGTTTCTGGGTAAACATTTTGTGCAACATATGATGGGTGAGGAGAGGAATGATAACTGGTCTGTTTCTTTCTGTCACCATGTTATAATGCCACATTTGATGCCTTATCAAACACGAATACCTTATTGCTGATTGGAGACATCAATGAAAAAGCAAATAATTGTGTCCCTTGTTACATAAATGGTCCATATAAATATATATGCTTCAATAACAGTAACCATGCAAGAAAGAGATAGAATCTTGGATCAAGATTGACGTATTAATTAATTCCATCGTTCCCTTAATTGATTTCCAAGATCTTTATTATGTCTCTCAAAGAACGTGAAATATTATTGCAATATTTCTAGACATTAAGAGCTTCTATTAACCCTTCGATGGTTTGTTGGTACCTTATTTTCTGCTTCAACACAAAAGAGTTGATAAAATGTCGGACCAATTGCAAGAAGATTAATATCTGAGAAAAGACGATTTGGAAATGCACAGTTTATTTTGATTAGCTGATTGAAAAAAAAGTGTTTCATTCTACTACGATCTTTCGTTGTCTTCCATAATTCACTGAACAAACTTTATATCTATGTTCAATAAGTTGCTGTCCAAACACAAGGATGGTGACAGAGAGGGTTTTTATTTGTTGAGAAAATAATAGACAAGAATTGCTGCTTACTCTGAAGAGACTTGTGGGTAAGAGTAAGACAAGCCTTTAGTAATATTTAAAGGGGAAAGTTTTAATTAGAAAATAAATTATTTATCACATTAAAAATATAAAAAAAACCCAGCCCACTCCAGCATTAGAAAGTTTCTTGTTATGTAAAAATATGAGAGAATCATTATATATAATGCATATGCAAAGACACCATTTTCGATTTTGAACTCAACCCACCATCGAGATCATTGTGTCAGGGTTTGTATATCGTATATTAATATTTTATTTCATAGCAAAAACTTTTTATCCCATGATAAATTGTGGTAGCTTGTTAACATCAGTATCTTTTTCAAAGATTATTAAAGGTGATATATATATAAACAGTTGTGAAGAAATAGTTTGAGGTCCAAAATTATATCTCAACAAGAACCCTTTCTTAAGGACAGAAACGAATAAATTTTGGCGAAGAGAGTGATGAGGTAGCTAGAAACGGTCATGTTGACAAGTGGTATATTCCCAAAATTCTCGATCTTTATATCTTTCTCATGACTTAAAGTGAAGTTCAGAAATATTGAATGTATACTAAATGGAATTAGGATAACACAAGGTCGGTGCTTTTGCCACCCATTATGTATATATATCGAAATCTTTTATTCAAACATGTCAAACCCAAAAGAAGATTTGGTCACTTTAAATAAAAGCTAAGGTGGATGATTCTATCTGCCTAGCTTAGCAAAAATCTTGGTTTTAATTTATCTTAGTTGGAAACAGGTGGAGTTGGTTTCGGAAGAGGGGTTAAGGGAAGAAGAATATGAATATTTTTAGATTTTATTAAGAGGTTAGATATGCTTTCGGTTTTACCTTTCTCTTATTTTGCTTGCTTGGATTAGTGATTTTGATTTTGATTTGTGGAAGAACAAAAAGGTTGGTTCATTTTGGAACCATGATGATGATACATTTGAAAACTTGGGCAGTTAGAAAAGATTGTTGCTTCTTTAGAGCTTTTCAACACAGTAGAGTTAATTATCCTTTGTGGTTGGTGAGGAAAGAAACTAAGAAACCTTTACACAATAGAATTAAAACATTATTAGCTGTGAGTCCGATATATCGACCCTACTGTGTTGAACTCCTAAGTTAATCTAACATGGCTTACAAAAAAAGTCACCAACTAGTCAAGCTTTCTTGTAAATTTTAACCCTAACCCATCTTGTGGTTTCTTATTAGTCACTTTAATCCAATTAGAAACATGATAAAGTTTGTAAGTGTTCATAAAAAAAGTGGTGTTGTTAGATATTTCATTTTTTTTTTCTTTTCCACTTTTGTCTTATTTTTCTTTCTATTTTTGTTTTGGTTTTCTGGCTACATATATTATATTTTTCTGTCTTCCTTTATTTTTCTCTCTTTCGTCCTCTTATACATCCCAAAAATGGAATGTACTTTCACCATTTTTTTAAAGAAAATTTAGCCCTCCAAGCATGCATGTAGCTTGGGACCGTGAAATTTTAATTGGTTCTTAATTGGCTTGAGCTTGATGAAGAAGTTAAGAGAGAATAGCTCAGCCATTACGCTCATGAAGTGTATTAGACATCATGTCCAATCTACACGAAAACAAGGTTTGTTTGTTATAGCAGATAGTGACTTTTGCTCATTACTCTTCTCCGAAAGTCTGTCTTTACGTATCATAGCTTTGCACAATTGGTCAATGAGGATTTCACAACTATGATGTAAAGGGACATTGTAGGAGTTGGAAGATGACTAAGACAATATTTTTCTCCTTTCTTTTTCATCTCCATCCCCACAAACTTGGACATTCATTGGCTTCCCCATGTTATCTCATTGTGTGTGTTTGTTTGGAAGCAGGTAGTTGGTTATAATTTTAAGAGAAATTCTATCCATATTTTTTTTTTTAAAATAAATGTGAAGGAAATCTTCTAAACTTTATGATTTTCGATCAATTTTAGTCAATATTTTAAATGCGGATTGGTAGCATCTACCCTCTTAAAAAAATCCTATTTTAGAGCAATCCTAATTAAATTACACTCACACATTAAAGATATTAGCACCTTTCTTAGTAGGGATTTGAGTCTCAATTTTTGAAAGTTAATCTTTTTGCTAGACTCAACTTTTGTTAGTACGAAAATTCTATTATATTTACACTTTTAACAATTTTTCTATGATCAAGATAGGAATCCCTGTTTATATTACTTTTGTCTCTGCCATAGTGCAAAATATATTAGTAATTTTATTAATAATTAATATTTATTGAAAAGTTTATTAACTATCTTTAAATGAATATCTCCTTTCACATTTTTCATTTATATATTGAGATCAAGGATACAAGTCCATTTATTTCAAACTAACAATTTATTACTTGAGTTTAAGGTTTTTAATTTCACAATTAAGAAGAACAACACATGTTTTAAATTAGGGAGATAAATTGTTACCTTTTCCTCAGTATTTGTAAAATTATTTAATTGAAGACTTAACTGGAATAAAAATTTTAATATTTCCTTCAAAATAAAAGTGTCAATCAATATGAAATAAAGAGAATAATAACACAGAGAAAAAAATGTAAAAAGATTTATAACAATATATCCCAAGAATAGAAAAAAAAAATGTAATTTTAAAATATCTAGCTTGATTAAACGAGATGAAGAATTATACATTATAATATATAGTGTGACATTATAGAATAGACAAGTTGTGAAATTTAGCGCGAATTGGCTAGAATAATAATGCATATGAAAGTCTTGCTTTTTGAATCGGACGCATGAGGTATAATCATTTTTGTTCGACCTTTTGCTTCCATTTGGCATATGCATGGTTGGGAAAAGGTAGAATAATCATGGCTGAGAAAATTATTTTCGATGGGGAAATTGAAAAAAGAGAGAAAAAGGGATAACATCTGAGACTTCTCAATCTTTGTTTTGCTGTATCACTTGAATATCATGAGCACAAATAGTATCTGTGTTAGTGCTATCATGAACTCAAAACTACTGTGAAACACTTCTTTTTGGTAAGTTCCATAAAACTAAATCTGTGGTATACTTACATTTGAAGTTTTCTGTAAAACTTTCAATTAGTCTTTATGATACTTTCAGCGCTATTGACTCAGGATACTTTTGTTTGCTTGTGTTTAGCACTTTTGATGACAGCTTGCTCTTGCATTTTTATGTTTTGTAATGCTATGATTTTGTTTGGTTATTGTACATCACTTCCAATGCTCTGGCACTCCTTGTGCTTCTTTCTCTTGTTTCTGAGAGGAATAATATCTGTCTTTACTTTTAAAAAAAAATCAACTATAATATTTAAGCATTTTAATAAGGTGAAGAGACTTTTTCTTAGGAGGGAGTGAGGAAAAAATACTAATTATTAAACTTTAGTACAAATGAACAGAGACATATCAAGTTACATGACTGTGATTTGCAATAAAAGAAAATTCAACAATAACAAAAATTTTGGAGAGACTGTTAGCCATATATTGTCGCTATGTTTCTCATTTAATAGTTGCTTTGAAGCATTTTTTAAACCTTTGTATATAATTCTTTAGATTGATTGTTCTAGCACGATGATTCAAATAATCTAAATTGTTAAAGACAACGATCTAAGGTGTTACAACAACTCTATAAATTCCATAATCTCTAAATAATTATTTTTTTTAACAAATTAAGAAAATTAGTCATATGCTAGAAAAAAAAAAAAAAAAAAAA
>Ga0209489_109663_pt1 | contig 11750 bp, 12 predicted proteins | sample SiratrowhiteBW_FD_187527 | JGI IMG/M metagenome (GOLD analysis project Ga0209489, IMG submission 187527) | Root nodule microbial communities of legume samples collected from California, USA - Siratro white BW (SPAdes) (version 2) | ecosystem: Host-associated > Plants > Roots > Nodule | place... | reverse complement strand
CACCAGTAACCATAAAAAGCACACGACGAAACGATTATTAAACATGAACGAAGCACTCATACAAAAACCACCAACAATGTTTCATACCAACAACGGATGAGAGAACATACACAGTTTAGGGTACACAACACGGTAGGAAACACCACAATGACGGTGGTCTTGCGGCCGGAAAAACGAAGGCGGATCTGTGGGCAGAAGGAACGAGAATCTTGCTGTTTCGTCTGTTCTCTCTCCTTCAGAGTTACGGGGTTAATGAGTGCAATGAGAAAATGAGATCTGCTTTTCCCTCTCAAATGGTCCTGCATTTTCAGATGGGAAATGACAAAAGCAACCCTTTGCAAAAAGACAAACATGAACCACGTAAGCAGAAAACCATCTGTGTTTCTCTTTCTTTGCCACGCAGGACGACAATGCCACGTCGGAGTGTCAAATGGAGGTAAGAGAAAAAGGAGTGTCAAAGTAATATTTTCCTATATAATTTTGTTTTTAGAGATGACTAAACAACAGAATTATTAGATTATGTTTACAGCTGTTACTACAATTGTTATTACAAGCTCCACCATGACCTAAAGATAAAGTAGAAAATAAAGAAACAAATTGAGAAGTGCCAACCAAATGCATGCACTAATGGATCTCCATTATTATTATTTTTTTATCAACAAGATCTCCATTACTATTTATTTTACTTAAGCAACTGGCTTTATATACATAGAGACCACCTAAAGAAATATTTTCTCTCTCTGAAGTAACTACAATTTAATCTTAATGTTAACGAGATTAGCTTTGAATACGACATGCCACACTTTGGAGTAGCCGGCACTGCATGTTCATTGTTCGCTGAGAAACATTTGACATATTGATCGTCACGAAAGCAACGAGGAAAATGTCCCTTTAATGACAGCAGATAGAGGAGAACGAAAGCAAAGGTTTGCAAATTCCTTATCAATATTTGATTTTATCCTCTATTCATTCACATACACAATTCTTATAGTGCACAAAAGTTCATACCCCAACTGCTTCTGTGTAACACCCTTTTACCGTATTGAAAAAACTAACGTGGCATGGACAACATTGAACCCAGTGGCAATATTTCTCTCTTGAATTTGCCAGAACCCATGTTGGATTGCATTCTAAGGCTCCTTTCACCAGTGGAACTCGTTACTATGTCTGAAGTGTGTACTTGTTTAAGGGATAGATGTCGTAGTGATCCTTTGTGGGAAGTCCACATAAAGCAGAAATGGGGTAGAGTCATTGGTGATGTTGCTTATAAGGAGTGGCAATGGCATATCACTACAGCTAAGGAGAAAGGAAACAACCAATCGAATCAACAGAACAATCATAATGGATCATTGGGATCTTTCTGTGGTACTTGGCCTGTGTTATACCTCAAATCATATCTAGAAGATTGTAGCAATCTTATTAGCTTATCGAGAAATAGCTTTAAGATGGCTTTGTATGTCTCTCTAGAGAATGGCAAGTTCTGGTTTCCAGCTCAAGTCTACAGGGTAAAAACCCTTTCCAATTAGCTTATATATTTTATGCTTTTCAATTTTCACCACTATGAAGTGGTATTTTATGATTGTTCTTTCACAGGGAGGATTGGTTCGTGATGCATTAGTCAGATATGATTCCAAAACTGGTAACTTTGAAGCAAGGTAAAGTAGAAGGGAAGGGAGATGTTTCGGATAATTTTTTAAAGAAAGATTAAGGAATCAAAATATAAACTATGAAACATATTAATTGTACTGAAGATAATATAAGATGATGTATGTTTATTCATGTTGTTAATTTACATGGATTATGATACAAGGCACAAGTTTTTGTAGACAACAAAATGGTAGTTGGCAAGTGGTGGGGAAGAACATCGAATGGGAAATCCTTAGAGCTCCCCCAGTTGATACCCCGCCATGTGTTCGTTACATCTCTGATTGTTTGGAAGACTTAAAACCTGGGGATCATATTGAGATCCAATGGAAATCAAGAAGAGAATTTGCTTATGGTAGGTTTACCATTTTCCTTGTCAAAATTTAAGTTTTGGACTTCAATTTAAAACTTAAAGAAATCAGCAAGTGCCTAAATGATGCAGATTGGTGGTATGCTGTTGTTGGTCACATGGAATCATGTAATGAAAACCAGAACTTGTGCCACTGTGGTTACTCAGGTGAGAAATAATTTTGCATTATCAATGGTTTGCATCAGTTATCATATGTTTCTTTGATCCTTTGCAGAGACTTTAATATTGGAGTTCAAGCAATATACTGATGGATCAAGCATGAGACGAGTAAAGCTTCCAAGGAATGGGGAACAATATGAAGAAGCAAATGGAAGCTATGGAGGAATTAGAAAGCTTGGGAGTGAGGAGATCCAAACTTGGAAGAAGCTCTTGCCACTCTATCATCAAATTCCTGTATACATACCTTCACCCACACTTAATAACTTTGTTTCAGTCCATTCTAAAGAGAAGAATGCCTGATATTATAGCAAAATTTACCAGGTGTAATTTATCTAAGAAATTACCAAAATGAGTGAATGATAAAAAAAATTAAAAAATTAGGTAAATTTTATTTTATAATTACAATTTTAACTTTTTTATTTTTAATAACATAAAAGTTATACTTTTAATAACATAACAGTTATGTTTGACGTGTATAAATATCTTTTTTTTTATTTGAAGTTGTGTTTGATAAACACAAGTTTTATTTATTTTATTGAAATCATATTTATTAAACATGAATTCTACTTTCTTTGGGAGAAGTTGTGTTTATTAAACTTGATTTCAATTAAAAAAAAATATTATATGAAACAAAATTGTGTATGTTAGATGCAATCTCTGTCTTATGAAAAGTAAAATGTTGAAATTATTTTTGTGAGATATGCATTTTTCAAGATGAGGTTATATTTCCTAAATGTAATTTACCTAATTTTATAATTTTTTAAATCTATTTATTCTGATTTTTTTAAATTACTCTAGGTAAATATCACTAATTATTCTGATATTTTTCTAATAAGATAAGGTTTTTAACTTCTAATATCAATGAAAAAAAAGAGAGGTTTAGAAACAGATTTGAGATGCTTAGTTCAACAAATAAGAAATATTTACATTACTGGTTTGGTTTTATGCAGATGCCTGCACGCTTTGTATGTCGGAGAGGAATAGCACATGGAGTCCAATTACCTTAATTACATTTGAAGAAGGTAAACCAAATTTTATTATTTATTGACAATAGCCACAATATAGGTATATTTGGACTAATTTTCGTATAACGGCTTTCAGAAGGAAAGAATATATAAAAAAATAACTCTCCAATTATAGTTAAAACTTACACAAAGTTAATGATAAAAAAGAACCTTCATAAATTAACTTATGCCTATGAAAAAGGACAATTCCAATTGTTTTTTCTTTTATAATTTCTGAGAGAAACTCATGTAGACATTTTCAAAGAATAAATTTAAAACGCTTACAAGTCACATTTATAACGCTGAAACCTCATCTAAAGGATTCCATAATCCATCCAGAAAGCTTAACCAAGATAATTATCATCTCAAAACCATCCCTTAATTCTTGAGCCCTATTTCTGCATATGAAAGCATATCTATGTAATTTAAGAGTTGTTGCTCCATATTTTTCTTTCTCTGTTGCGTCTTGTTCTCAATCCTGGTGTATATGATTTCTCTTCTATTGAGTCTTTCATATTGTTTGCAGGTCTTGTCTCGATCACTAAGAAAAGAGATATATAGGCAACATACCTAATACTCAGCTATATCACGTTTTGTGTTTCATATTCTTAACTACTGAGAATCGAACATCGTGGAACCACTTGGAGAAGTCAAGACCTTAGATTAGCTGCATAATATGAAATAATTTTTGTATACTACTAATACAAGCATTTGGACGAACGCACCAATCTGAAAAGGAAAATCATGCTTTTTTAAAATATGTTTCTAATCCATATTCAAGCTTTTAATTGACTAATTCTAAAAATTTCTTATGCATCGATTACAACATTCATAAAAATCGCATTATTTCTATGTTTTCATATACCTCATTATTGCTTACCATATAATGTTTTTAGATTATGTTTCCTTTGTTATTCAGACCATACATGTTAAATTCGTGAAAGTGTAGTGTGACTTTATTAGGCCGAAGTAATGTAATGACAATCCACCTATTCCATAAATCCTACACTAATATAGATATCTTACAATTTAAGAATATATAGGTGTTGGATATTTTCCCATAAAAGCACATATCTTACAATTCAACACAAATCTCCTATATTCAAGATTATCTCTAGTTGTAATACTACTTAAGCCTATTCTCCAAATGAAGTGTTTTATATCAGGGATTGTATTTGATCTTGAGGTTACCTAATATAATTCTTTCTTTTCACAACTAACATTATTATTTAGTGTTTTTGTATATATTTTTGTTTACTGAATGTGAGTCATTTTGTTCTCTTTTCCATTTCCAAGAGTCTTGCTCATTATATTTGGTGAAAACTTTGTTAGCTCATTCATAAAAGATTGAACATAAGATAATTCCCATTCAAACTAGTTCCTCCTCTAGTCAAATCTCCACTCCCATACATCATTATTTCATACCCCCATTTTAGATATTATTGTCATCTTAAGATTAAAGTTATTATATAGCCCGTGATATTTTTAAGTAAGGTTAAATATGTATTACATCTATCATTCTAAAAACCAATTTTTACTCCCTTTCCAATAAACCATGTGATAGTATTATCAAACCAAGTTTGTTCATGACCTATTCCACATACTAAATTTAAATCATTCCACCACATAAGCATACATCCAAGAACAACAAACATGTTACAAGACCTTAAGAAAATATTTTGGTGGTCAAAATAAAGAAACAAATAGGCCAATATGTAATATCATGTTTAGTTTTTCAGAAAGCTAAGATAAAACACGAAAAGTCAGAAGGAATGTTACAACCTTTGGATATATACCTGAATGGAAATGGGATAATATAACAATGAATCTTGTAGTAGACTTACCATGAACTACTCAAAAATTTGATTCCATATTGGTTATTGTGGATAGGTTAACAAAATTTGCTCACTTCTTATCAATTAACATTAGGTATTCATTGGAAAAGTTGACTGAATTGCATATAAGAGAAATTGTGAGGTTGCACGAATTTACATCCAACATTATGTCTAATAGGGATCCTAGGTTTATTTATAAATTTTGGGAAAGTTTACGTCAAGCTCTGGGGACTAGACTTCATCTTTGTTCAGCTTATCATCTCTAAACAGATGGTCAGTCAAAAAGAACCATTCAATCTTTGGAGGATTTATTGAGAGCTTGTGTTCTAGAGGATTCTAGTAATTGGGACCGAGACTTACCATCGATCGAATTCACTTACAACAACAATTTTCATTCTAGCAAAGGTATGACACTATATGAGACACTATGTAGAATAAAATGTAGAACACCTTTGTCTTGGTTAGAGTCTGGAGAAAATTCAATCTTAAACCCTGGCATGGTTCAACAAACAATAGAGAAAATCAAGATGATTATGAAAAAACTGAGAACAATTCAAAGCAGAAAGAGAAAAGTATGCTAGTGAGAGAATATGAATTCTTGAATTCGAAGAAGGTGATTATGTATTCTTGAAAGTCACACCAACCACAAGAATTGGAAGAGCAATAAAATCAAAGAAACTCACTTCCCAATTCATTGATCCTTATCAAATTCTTAGAAAATTAGAACTTGTAGCTTATAAAATTTCTTTACCACCTTCTCTTTCTAATCTTCATAATGTCTTTCATGTATCTCAATTAAGAAAATATATTTTCGATTCTTTTCATATAATAATGTCTACAATTAAAGGATAACCTTATATTCAAAACAACACATGTACAAATTATAGATAAGAATATCAAGTTGTTGAAGGGAAAACAAATATCAATAGTGAAAGTTATTTTGAATGAAGTTACTGGAGATGTTACATAAGAATTAGAAGACAAAATTATCACCATTTATTTCATTAACAAATTTTGAGGACGAAATTTTTGTAAGTAAGGGAGAAATGTAACATCTCTAAAATTTATGATGTAATATTTTTGGATACAATATATTGATAAATATATTATTGTTTGCATCTTTGTGGTGTAGACAATTATTCATCTAATACTTTTTTACTAGTGAAGCATAAACCTTCTAAAATTCAAACAACAATAATAATATGTATGTTATAATATGAGCCTTGTTTAACTCCAAACATTTATAATACAATATATTAAATAGACCGTCTAACAATGATGTCCTTATTAAGATTGTCTAATGTCTTGTATTATTTTCTATTGCTTGATATATGTGTGTGTCATCATCTATCACTACCTTTTGGTCAGATTTTTTATTTTTTAAAAAAAGTGTTAATAATTTATTTTTCCTTTATTCTATTATTTATCTTCTCGCATTTTCTCTCTCTTATGAATTTCGCTCTAAAGAATCAAATATAATTTTGTAGAAGCTATTGAAAACATGTTTCACTCTAGAGACTAAAAATATAATCGTTGGAAGCTATTTTATACAACATTACGCCTTGATTTCCTGGTGAGCAATGGCGATAATTTTATTTCGAGTCATCATTTCATCTCGATTACCATAACCAACTTTACCTGTTATCCATTGGTTAAATATCATTATACCTTGTTTTGAATTCTAAGTTGTCATATATTAAATAGATTTCGACACCACCATACCTCAATTTGTGTCTTGCTTTACCAACTTATACTACTATAGATGTTGAATTTCGTGATCATCAAACACATCTTTGTTAAATACATCAAACCTTTATGTCTCGATTAAATTCTGATAAGACCATCAACGATAAACCAAGAAGAATAAGTTGAGTGTCCTTGCAAGTACATATCTCGTCTCATAACTAATAAGACTGAGGATACTATCAGTATTGTAGTCATTTTGATCGTTTAATGGGTCATGGGCACCTTGTAGAATGATGAAAATAAGACAAAAATGAAAATATACTAAAAAGGACTTAAGATTACTTACACCATTAATTACTTTCTTATCTTTAACCAGGCACCTCATCTCTTACCATGCCACCTCATCTTATGCTAACTAAATAATAAAAACTAAAAATAAAAATATAGTTAGATTCTAGCTAAAGAGTTCAAAGGAAACTAAATGTAACAATTGCAAAATTCACTATAAATATAGGAGACATTGGTTACATTCAGAAAAGGTAATAGTAAGAAAGAGAGAGAGAGATCAAGTGCTGATATTCCAATTTCTAAAATAGGTAGAGAAAGGAGACAATACTTTTGTACAAAAAATTTCCTTCTTATTGAGGTGTACCTAACCTCACTTTTTCATTTGATCCTTTTTTTTTTACTATTGCACCGTTCATTTAAGTTGTTTTTTAATATTTTATTATTTTATACATATATTTAATGTTCATGATGCAGGGATGAATTTAGAGACCTTCATAGATGGAAGTTGGACCTTGGGAATTTAAAGTGAATTCAAGATGATGTCATCTTGTAATTAACCATGGTGAAGATCATTTATCATGACTAGTTACTACTTTATGTATCAAAATCTTTCTAAAAGAAATGAATCTTTCTAATCTCATTATATGATCTTTGAGAGAGAGAGGAAGAAAGTATATAAAGTTATGTCAAGAAATTGAGTTTAGAGTTTTTCATATATTCTGTTAGGGTTGTGCTGACAAGTTGGCTTCACTGGGTCTCAAGAATAAGTTAGATTTCAAAATGGTATGATGTTTTACCTGTTGTTATTAAATTAGACTTTTTTTCACAATAGGTATCAACTTCCTCTGTTTCGTTTTGTTTAGCTTGGTTGGGAAGTGGTTGTCTTCTTTTCTTGCTATGGTTTTGGCCTAGTCCCCCCATGGTTTTGTATCTTTTCTTTTTCCTTTTTAACCATATGTTTCATGTCATGACATATATATGATTGCTGATCTCTAAGGTGTTAGCCTAGCAGAGATGTCAAAGTCTATAGTGATGCCTAACATGAATTTTATAAATAAAATAAATTTAAATGTTCTTATGACATGGTATAATTTTTATGACATGATATGATTTTTCTATGATATATGTCTCACGTTCCTATTTTTCCTTTTGTACATGAACAAAATATCAATTTAAATATTACAAAATAGATGGACACTCCCAATTTTCTAAATTCCTTCACTGCTGACATATTAGCCTACTTCTCGGGAAATAGTTAGAATACTAACGTAATGGAGAACTCGATTACATTCTAAGAGATAATAAATTTAACCTCGATTTTTGCTTATAGTTTGAATACTCTTATAGTTTTGGACGAACATGTTGTTGTCTCTTCTTATCTTCTACTTAAATCCTTTAATTAATTTATTCCCTCCTCTTATGTAAAATAATATATAATAGAGATAGATATTGTAGAAATAATATATAAATAAGTGTGTAATGAAGATGAAATGTGAAAATAGTAAAAGATGTTGTAAAAGTAATATGTAAACAAGTGTGTAATGTAAATTTGAAGATGAAATATAATAATAATATCTGTAATATATATAAATCCTGAGATAATACATTGATTAATTTTCGATCATACCAATATTTTTTTTTGAGTATTTCAAGAAGTGGTATAGAAATTGTCTTTTTGAGGCAATGTCATTAATATTAAATTCCATACCCTTAAGTATTAGACATAAGAATGTAACTTTTGAGATAATATGGGTTGGTCCTTAAGCAAAAACTCAACATTCACTCCCTGTTGAAGGGTTTCTAAACTTAGAAAAAGAAAAATATTTTGTGTGTACGTGTGCGCGTGCGCGTGCGCGTGCGCGTGCGCGTGCGCGTGCGCGTGCGCGTGCGCGTGCGTGTGTGTCTCTATTTTTTGTTTGCGCATGCTTGTTTCATATCTAATTACTCATTTCGTTTTTTTTATATGTTCGAGAATGTTAAAGATAATTATTATTCATTTTTTTATCCTTTTGTCTTTCCTTACACGTTAATCAGTGTCCTATCTTGTATTAATGTATTTCTATGTTTGTAAGTTTTTTCTTTATCTCTAATACACAACAATTTGTTTTTGACGCAAGTGGTAACAACTTATTTTTTTAAACAAGTGGTCCACGATTTAGAAGATATTATTGAGTATGAAATAAATCATGTTAGAAAAATAATGCACACTTTATATGCACTTAAGATCCTTGATGACATGAGTTATTTCCGATGCTGAATAAACTCTACCGATGTCATATTTACCAAAATAAATTAAAATTGCGGAATTGCATTACTGGCAAAAGATGGCAATTGCCTGATTACAATATAAATTTAACTCCATTTTTACAAAATAATTGCATTACATTGATGCTTAGTCCGTACATTGTTAAGATTGAACTAAAAGTTGGTATGGTCTATGAATTGGCTTTACACTAATGTCATTTGGCATCTCTGTTTGGTTGGATGTCCTCCTCCTTATACGGTTCTCTTCTTGTGCTTCTAGTATTTTGGATTTTTATCTATTTAGTAAAGGGTCTTTCGGTAGGAATATCTTGGTTTTTTATCTATTTAGTAAAGGGTTTTTATGTGGGAATTAATGTTTTGTTATATGTGACACCTTTTTTTAAATAGGTGCATTGTACAAGAGTTGGATTACTCCTTAATTGTTTTTTTTTTATTTTATTCGTTTTTTGCTGTTAAAAGAATTTGACATGTATGTGGTAAGGTGTAAACCGAGAGACAATGAGTTCATTTATCGAAACGACAACATTAATAACTAGATTGAGATCAATCTTGCAGTCCACATATTGTCCCTATATATAAAGAAATATTTTGTCTCTCTCAAGTAACTAAATTTTAATCTGAATATATCGCTTTGAAATACAATATGCCACACAAAGGAGTGGCCGGCCATCACGTTATGTAATCAACGAGAAAAATGTCTCTAGTGACAACTGACGCAAAATAATAATATTACTAGGTAAGACCATAACATTAAATGCTTCAAACACAAGCAAAAATAAAAAATTTGCAAATTCTTTTCGAGAACTTTGATCATATTCTCTTTGTTCATTCATATATACGCCTCAAGGAAGAACACAAGAGTACCCTAGCTAACTACTCTATATCTAATACCATGGATGACATTAAACCCAGAGGCAGTATTTCTCTCTTGCATTTTCCAGAACCCATTTTGGAATGCATTCTGAAGCTTCTTTCACCAAAGGAAGTCGTTGGAATGTCTGAAGTGTGTACATGTTTAAGGGATAGATGTCGAAGTGATCCTCTGTGGGAAGTCCACATAAAGCAGAAATGGGGTAGAGTCATTGGTGATGTTGCTTATAAGGAGTGGCAATGGCATATCACAACAACCAAGGAGAAAGAAATTATCCAATTGGAGAAACAACTCAATCAGAAGGGATCATTCGGATCTTTCACTGGTACTTGGCCTATGTTATACCTCAGATCATATCTCGAAGATTGTGGCCTTCTTAATACCTCATTGTCAAACAGCTTTATGATGTCCTTGTATTTCTCTCTAGAGAATGGCAAGTTCTGGTTTCCAGCTCATGTCTATAGGGTAAACGCTTAGTTAGCTTATTGGTTATACTTTTCCTTAAGAAATTTTTATTGAGAGATCATATCACTATGTTTCTCTTTTTCAGGGAGTCTTTGTTCGTGACGCCTTAGTTAGATATGATTCCAAAACCGATAACTTTCAAGCAAGGTAAAGGGAGAGTAGTATTTAGTGTGTTATTTGTTTTAATCCGAGATTAAGAAATGAAAATTAGCAACATTAATTAAAATTGTAGACAACAAAGTGGTGGATGGCACATAATGGGCAACAACATCCAATGGGATAACCTGAGAGCTCCTCCAGTTGATACGCCTCCATGTGTTAGATTCGTCTCTGATTGTTTGCAAGAGTTGAAACCAGGTGATCATATTGAGATCCAACGGAGATATAGAAGAGAAACTCCTTATGGTATGTTTCTTCTCATTTTGTTTTCTTATAGTTGTAACCTAAATTTGGATGTAGGATATTTAGGTTAACATCAAGTTCATGTACATTTCAGAAGTTTTCTTATACAAGCCTTATGAATTACCAGAAAATAACCTAATCAATGGATTGCAGATTGGTGCTGTGCTGTTATTGGTCACATGGATTCCTGTAATGAAAAAGAGAACTCATGCAGCTGTCGCCACTCTGGTAACAAATCTTTTTCCCTCATTTGCATGTTAATTTCGAATCTCCATGCAAAACCACTTCAGTCCACACGTGTGTATTGTAACATCTTACTTTACACATAAATAAAGGATATAGAAGAATTGTACCTTCTTTAATCACTAAGAACACTAATAAAGAATATATTATTACAGAAAAGTTGTTATCTGACTGGTTTGCTTGTATCTAACAGATACATTGATCTTGGACTTCAAGCAATACTCTGAGGGATCAAGTATGAGAAGAGTAAAGCTACACAGAAATGGTGAACAATATGAAGAACCAAGTGGATGCTATGGAGGAATCAGAAAGATTCACAGTGAGGAGGAGATCCAAAGATGGGAGAAACATTTCCCACTTCGTCAAACTCCTGTATATATAACTTTGCAAGCAGGCTTTAATAACATCTTGGGTTAATTCTTTTCTTCTAAATCATTGTTTTGTTAAGAACTTTGTTTGCAAAACTTCTTCCTTTCTACATATTTTTGTCTCCAGTTTTTTTTTTTTTTTTTTTTTTT
>Ga0209489_109656_pt1 | contig 11759 bp, 8 predicted proteins | sample SiratrowhiteBW_FD_187527 | JGI IMG/M metagenome (GOLD analysis project Ga0209489, IMG submission 187527) | Root nodule microbial communities of legume samples collected from California, USA - Siratro white BW (SPAdes) (version 2) | ecosystem: Host-associated > Plants > Roots > Nodule | place: USA... | reverse complement strand
ATATATGAGAATGAAAAGAAAATAAAGGGAGAGAAAGAGAAATTTGCGAGGTAGAAAGATAAAAGAAAAACAAAGAAGAATGATACTTGTGTGTGGAATTGTTTTGGTTTACAATAAAACTATTTATTAATGTTTATATTAATCTTCTAACATTTTTCTTTAACTTTCTAAAAACAGATGATATTTTATATTAAGATAATTTTAAGGAAAAAATATATTAAAAATAACAATAGTGAAATGATAAAACTTTAAAATAGAAAGAATTACACTTTGTGTTATTTATTGTAACAATTTTATATTAATTGTCTAAATTAATTTAATTAAGGATTCAAAAGAATACGAGATAAAATAAATTACAAAATAAAAAGGAGATAAACTTATAACCTGAAGTTTAAATATTATTTTTTAATTAGAAACTAATTATTATTTGTGCTAAAAATTAGCTCAAACTCACCTTTTTTATTTTAATGATAAAATTATTTATCTCTTATTAATTTTATTATTATTAATATTAATATTAAAAGATAAAATTTATATTACAACAATGATTTATTTGTAAATATCTTTAAGATAAATTTTATTTAACTATCTTCTATAATATTAAAAATCTACATTCATAACTTAATACACAAATTGTTAAAATTTTAGTTTAAAAATTGTTCTTAGTTTTAGTTATTTTAATTCAAATTTTGACATCTTCTATGAACACCTTACTATATCATGATTATTAATTTAATTGTATTTTAAAAAATAATTAACTTTTTATAATTTTTTACAAAATTAATTTTTTATAATTAATTGTATATATATATATATATATATATATATATATATATATATATATATATATATATATATATATATATATATATATTACAATTCACAATTCATATATAAAGACATATGTATACATACGTAAATATTTTTCTTTTATTATCTATAAAGAAAGGAGAAGTTTTATTATATTTCTTTTATTACTTACACTATTTCATTTAGTAGATGGAAATATTAACATGTTGATTAATGAATTCATGTGAATAGTGGAACGTATGTAAAAAGTAATTATTGTTATCCTTTCAAAATGATCGAATTTTTACAATTGAGATAAATGTTAACATTGATATAATTTTTTCTTTAAAAATAGCCTAATTGACAATGATGTTTATATTCTAGCGTTTGAAAAATTAAAGCTTTAATCTATTTATTTAGATATTTTTATTTACATCATGTACAATAGAAAAAATAGGAAAATAATATCAAAACATAACAATGTATTTATAAACTATTTTTATTAATTAATCAATATATTCTATTTTATTTTATATTACAAAATTTAATTTAATTTGTTGTAATTACTAGTCAAGATAAATAAGTATTGTTATGATTAAAATATAAAATTATTTCATCTTGAATAATATATATTTATTTAAATTTAGACTTCTAATTACAATTTTATCAAATCTTTATTTATTTATTATTATTATATAAAAATATATAATTAAGACGACAAAGAAAAAATAAACATTAATATATATATATATATATATATATATATATATATATATATATATATATATATATATATATATTGATATATTATTAGAGTGTCTCAATGCGAGTTCTATATAAAAAGTTATGATCATTTGAAGTTTTTTCGTTCTAAATTTTTAAAACCCAAAATTTATGATAAATATATATAATGTAAGAACTTTATCATGAAATATACACTAAATCAAGTTGTTGATTAAAATTTGGGTCAAAAATAATTTTTTAACTATTTTTAATGAAGTTTACAAAATTGCTAACCTCTTGCAAAGAGAAATGACAAGAAGTGTTGAACCAAACATTCACAGGGGAGACAGGCTCACGCATCAAGTGTATAAAACCCTTAAAAACTTACAATGTAAAGAAGTTAGCAAATCACCTATTGTTTGCTTATCCAATGACTCTGGGTATTGAAAAACCTGAAATAAATGTACAAACTTTAAACTTCAAACTTCAAACTTGACAAACATTTGATATATTTACAAACTTAAGACATGTTCTTACTTGTTCCCAAGAATCGGTGATACCAGCTCAAGCTATGGTTCTCATCCAGTGCATGGTGTAATATCCATATTCCCAGCCTCCTTGTTGCTTATTACACTTTCATTAAAGTTGAATCATCAAATACTTGAATGCTAATTTTAATAAACTTACTTTAGAATTAAATTTAGAATTAAATACCTTAGGATATATCCATTGGAGGTTTTGAGATGTGGATGTAGATCTTCTCCTAAGAACATTACACACATTCATTGCACTAAAATCCAAGTTGTTTAGTAAATTGCATATTATACAAAAAAAGAGTGATATATATTATTTAAAGTTAATTAAATGATACTTTTGTACTATTTGTTTCATATCGTTTGATGCCTTCCGATGCAACGAATAGAACCAAACAATTATGTTGTCCATAGGACACACAAGCATGAGTTGCCATTGAGACCTAAAATAACAAATCTATTAATCTAATATTCTCAATATTACTTAAGATCAAAATATAAAGATTTGAAACTTATTGATGGATAATAGGGGCAAAGTAAATTCTCATTCTAGATTCTGAAGTCCATCTTTGAATATAGGTCTGAGTGTCAATCTTTTTATTTCCAGACCTCTGTAAAATTTGTGGCTCAAGGAATCCATAAATATCAGGATTCTTTGTGCTATAAACTAAATTATTTATGTACGTGCATTGTTAAAATCAATGTTAGTAATAGTAGTTGATGAAATAAGTCAAATTTTATAATATGTAGAAAGGTATACTTACATCATCCATAACTGAATTATATTAATGTTTAACATCTGGGTACCCTAAACTAGTTCCAAAATGTCTTTCATAGATATATACAATGGGACATCGTCCACCCCAATGATGGATGCATCCCAAGGAAATTGAATAAGATTATTAAATAACTCATATAAAATACGAGTCAACTCCTGAAGTGGATTCACTTCTGACTTAAGTGGTAGAGACCTAGGACTTAAATCATCAGCTGGTTATTTCACTTTACTCCCACGGTCCTATAACACATAAACAAAATGTATAAATTCAAATAACATTAATTGTGAATTCAAATAAGATTAAGACAAATCACAATACTTGAGTCCTTTTAGAATTGGCCTGTAGGAGATGTGTAGGCCACACAATAAATGTACCAAGTGCCTCTCCCACAAGTGTAGCCTCTGATGTGGGCACGGGCACCTTGACATCTGCCTGTCTAACTTCTTCGACAACTACTCGACAAAAATCATCTCCAAGTAGAACTATATAGAGCGTCGAAGATCTGGCAAACAATCTTCTAATCGTCACCAATCGAGAAGGATCTCCAACATATAATTTACAATGATATGAGGTATCAGTGTTGGTGTCTTCCTCCTCGTCTTCAGTAGCACAACTCCCCTTTGTGTTAGCTCTCTCACGTGTAGGTAGTACTACACCTTTCGGCATAGGAGTATGTTGCTGTGATATGCCCATAGATTTCCACTTCTCCTCAAATTCTCTTCTTAATTGATGTCTAAACTCATCTTTTAATTTATCTTGTGCTTTTTGCTCTATTTGAGATGTCAATTTTTCTTCTATTTGAGAAGTCAATTCTTTTTTAAGTCGAGATATCTGATCCATTATATTTGAATTATGAGATGAGCTAGAACGTAGAGCAGAACCGAACTATTGTCTCACCCGCACACCATATCCAGCAGTTCGGACATGACCGGGGTGTTCCTTAGAGCCCAGAGCAGTAGTCAATATATCTTGTCTTCCTTGAATGACAAAACTATCGTGGGAACTCTGCCTCTCTAGAGAATCTTGTAAAAAATAATACAATATTTCAATTAATAATAAGACATTAGATGTGATGAGTAAATTGTTATTAACTTACAATGCGATGGGCAATCTCAAGTGCCTGTGGTGATGTCATCTTACCTCCAAGTTTAGTCCTAGTCAACTTTCATTTCTCATATCGACTAGGAGGGGATGGAGGAGAAATGAAATCATCTAAAGATGATGCTTCTTTTAATCTTTTTAATTTTTCGTCCATTATATTCTTTTCTAATAAATCATACCCCTTCCCCCCCTCCCCGAGGCAACCAGTGGGGGGTGACATTCCTGTGCTGAATGTCTTATGCTTTCTTCCTCTTCTCCTACACAATAAATACAAAACTTTGTTGTCAAGTTATATTATTTAATGAAATTATGATGAATAAAACAAACCTACCAAGAGGGATCATCTCTAGATTGGACATATTGTGTCCAAGTCTCTTCATCAATAGAATACTTCTCACAAGGGGACTTTCCCTTGTGGTGACCAAAGATGTATCAATTGGTCAAGTTTGTCTTGAAAATTTTCTATTTAATAGTAATAGATGATATAATTTTCTGTCTTATTAATGGAGATGTTTCAAATTCAAAGTTTGTCTGCAAAATAAAATAAACAAGTCATTAAACATATAACATATAATTATCATCATTAATGACTTACAATAAGCTTAAAATGAATGACTTACAGCAAGATCCTGCCAAATAATATTTTTCTCAGCTTTAGTCACATGATTCAAAGTTGGAAGAAAGATAAACACCTTCGTACGTGCCAAAACACCCAAATAGCTGGCAAACTGGGCACGATTAGGGCCTGAACCCTACCAGTTTGAGGGTCTATGTCTACTATGGCCTTGGAACCACCAAGTCGACTAGCAGTAACACCTCTCAACTGTGTAGGTTCTCTACTCTTCCTCTGTGAATCAGCCATGACCTAAAAAGAACACAAACATAAGATTAAAGCTTACAAAATTAATTAAGCTTAACAATAAATGCTAAAATTGAGTACAATCAAAGTCCAAAATAAAAAAAAACAAATAATTAAAGATTACTTTATTTTATTCTGGCAGTGTTACAATATTTTTCCATATTCCTTCATTGTGATCATTCCATGTAGCATGTACTTCATCAACATCATTTTCCTCATTGACAGGAGGTAAGTGTCTTGAAAATGAGTTGTCAGCATGTTGGACTATTGAGTCGTCATGATTATAAACATCATATTCAGTTCTCTCTTGTATAACAATTGACAACCTTTCATTAGAAGGATCTTTGACATAAAAAACTTGTTTTGCTTCGTAAGCCATTATGAAAGGAACTTCCTTAGAACCTATCTTTGAAAGATCAACCAAGGTAAAACCCAAATCATTAACATGCACTCCTATGTTACTATCAACCCATTTACACTTAAATACTGGAACTTTAAATTTGACGTAGTCCCTTCCCAGATTTCTTCAATTACTCCAAAGTAACTTATTGTAGCCATCACAGGATTGCTGTCTTTTGAACTAGCAAAGTACATTGACTCTGCCTCAAGGATGACACCACTATTCTGCATTATACTTTCCTGATCCTCAGTGTTTGTGTAAAAAGAGAACTTGTTAAGATCATACCCAGACCATGTTATGACATCAAAGTTAGGTCCTCGTGCTAAACACTTCAAATCATCAACACTACAATCGTTTTGAAGATTTTTTTGTTTAAACAATTTCAAAAATGTCTTGTTATGTTCATTCAATAACCACTTCTCATTTGCACGTGGGTTCATTGTCTTCAACAACATTTTGTGTTCATCTATGTAAGGAAGAGCATCACCAGTATTGTTCAAAATATACAAGTGTTCTTGGAGTGCCTATGTTGATCTTTTCGAACTATCGTGTGCCTTTGCCTTCTTGCCTTCTTTCATACCTCGACCTCGATATGCCTATAGCATCTACTTTTGACATATATGTGGTACAAAACTTAATTGCTTCCTCTGCAATATATCTCTCAACAATAGATGCTTCTGGTCGATATGGATTCTTTACATACCCTTTGAATATCTTCATGAATCTCTCAATTAGGTACATCCATCGTAAAAACATAGGACCACATATTCTAATTTCTCTCACCAAATGAACAATTAAATGGACCATGATATCAAAAAATGAAGGAGGAAAATACAACTCTAGTTGACACAAGATAATGATAGCTTCATTTTCTAAATCATCCAACCTAGTAGGACCAATTACTTTCGTACAAATAACATTGAAGAATAGGCAAAGATGAGTGATGACTTGTTTAACACTTTCTGGTAGAATTCCACGAATAGCCATTGGGAGAAGGTCTTGCATCAGAACATGACAGTCATGAGATTTTAAGCCAATAAGTTTCAAATCTTCCATTGAGACAAGGCTTTTAATATTTGAAGAGTATCCTTGTGGTACTTTAACTCCTCGCAAACACCCACAAAAACTTATCTTTTGAGATTTTGATAAAGTATGACATGCTGGTGGCAAGTACGTTCGTTTACCATGAGGTTGGGGCTGTAACTCAAACCGAACACCCATCTCAACCAGATCCTTACTAGCATTAATTCCATCTTTTGTCTTTCCTTTAATATTTAGCAATGTCCCAATTATACTATCACAAACATTCTTTTCCACATGCATTACATCTATACAATGTCTAACATCTAACTTCGACCAATATGGAAGTTCAAAGGATATCGATTTCTTCTTCCATATTTTTTCACAGCACTATGCTTAGACAATTTTCCCATAAGTGACTTCGACGTGACTCACTCGGTTATACACTTTGTCACCAGTTAAAGGTGGAGGTGCAGTTCTGTCTTCCTGACAACTATTAAAAGCTTTTTTCAACCTCTGATAAGGGTGATGACATTTCAAGAATTTTCGATGGCCAATGTAACGTGTCTTCTTCCCATATTTTAGCTGATGGTAACTTGTGTTTTCTTCACATATCGGGCAAACATGATATCCTTTGACACTATAACCACTCAGATTTCCATATGCTGGAAAATTATTAATCGTGCAAAATAACAATGCTCTCAAATTGAAATTGACCTTTTCATATGCATCAAAAACCTCAATGCAATCATTCCATAACAATCTCAAGTCCTCTATCATAGGACTTAAATAAACATCTATGTCGTTTCTCGGTTGCCTTGGTCCTGATATCATCATAGACAACGTCATATATTTTTCTCTTTATGCACAACCAATACGGCAAATTATAAATAATTAGCAAAACAGGCCATGAACTTTGTTTGCTACTTAAGTTACCCTATGAATTGATTCCATCAGTTGCAAGACCAAGTCTGAGATTTCTTGGATCACTTCCAAACTCAGGATATAAAGAGTCAATTTTCTTCCATTCTGGTGAATCGACAGCATGTTGTAACAACCCATCACATTTTCTTTCACTTGCATGCCATGTCAAGTTCTTTGCATCGTTAACATTGGCAAAAAAGACGTCTTAAACGTGGTATAATTGGAAGATACCACAATACCTTGGTAGGAGGACCCTTTTTCATGTCATCTTTATCCCCGTCATCATCCTTTACTTCGTATCTTGATACCCCACATCTAGGACACTTATGCAATCCTTCAAATTCTTTTCAATATAGTATACAATCATTTGGACAACCATGTATCTTTCGGTACTCTAAACCCATTGGACATAATATCTTCTTGGCCTTACAGTGACTAGTCAGCAATGTATTACCTTAAGGAAGTATTTCATGCAAAAATTCAAGTAATTCAGTAAAGCTTCTATCAGTCCACCCATTTCTTGCCTTCATATTAAATAACTGTAATACTACTGACAAACATGAAAAACTTGAGCAATCGGGATACAATTCTGTTAGTGAATCATCTTTCAAAGAATAAACACATGGGCTTGGTGGAAACTCTCTCCTATAATATCACGAATCATGTCATACATGCAATCTTCAGAATATAGATTAGAATGTTCACACTGATCTTGCTCAGATGCATATGGTAAGTCTAGAGCTTCACCATGCCAAGTCCACATTGTATAGTTCTTCAAGAAACCATCACAAAGAACATCCTCTCGTATCAACTCAATATCTAGTCTTTTTCCATTCACACAATTCACACACGGACAAAAATATCTTCCATTTATTGCTACTTCATTCTGTTTAACAAATTCTAAAAAATCTTTAACACCTTTCTCATACACATCACTGATTCGACTTGCATTTATCCAACTTCGATCCATCACTACAAGTAGTGAAAGATTTTCAGACACATTACTCAATGAGCAAGATTAAATAGAAATTGTCGAGGATCGAACATCCTCGGACTTAGTACCCAAACGCATTTCTTATATATTAAACTATACACAAAGACCATTTAAGCATTCCAATTTTACAAGCATTCCAATCATACAACAATGCTCAAATAAAATACAAAACTTGCCAAGATCGAACATTCCCGGACTTCGTACCATACGCGCTATATATATATCAAACATACACAAAAAGCATTCAAATCCAAACAAGCATTCGAATCATACAAATAACCATTCAAATCATATTGTTCTTCCATTTCAAAGATGATAAAAACATACCTGCTGTAGAGCAGTGGTGACGCCAAACACCGAGAAGACTAACGAACATAAATGGGGCCAAATGAACACTACCAAAACCACAAAATGTAAAAAAAAATTCAATATAGTACACAATCAGTGAAAGCAAACGAAAATGAAGGAGAAAGGAAGAACTAAAAGCTTCAAAAGAAGGGTACCTTGAACGGAGCTTGAAACGAAAATGCCACTATTCAAATGAAGCTCTCAACTTAAATGAAGGACTAAGGTTGAAATGGAGCTGAATGGAGAACCTAAGGAGCTCAAAACGCAACAAAAAGATGCCAGAACAATGCAAGAGAACACGCGTGCAATGGAGGGAGAAGAAAAGTGAAAGTGAAAACATGTGGAGTGGGTTAAAACAACCATAATCACGTCGGTTATAGCTCCTAACGACGTGATGCACGCCACTAAAACCCTCAAATTCAAATTCAGAGGAGCATGACGTTAGTTACAAGCTTCTAACCGATGTTATCCACAACCCTAATTTAACCAATTTTTTTACTAAAATTATTAGAGGGAGCATGATGTCGGTTAGGAGCGCATAACCAACGTCATGTTAGTATGCACCATGTCAGTTGTAAGCTCTTAACCGACGTGGTGACTCAACTGCCAAATTAAATTTTTAAACTTTTGAATTTTTATTTTTATAGTCTGTTCTAAGACGGTTTTTTTTAACTGACGTGATGTAGACATCGCAACATCAGTTTTGCTCCAACCGACGTTATGGGTGTTCATTTATTTACAAAAGTGCCCCCGCGTTTTTGACAACGTCATTTTCGATTGTAACCATCTTTATACGCAGACGTTAAACAGTGTTTTTTCTACTAGTGTATATTTGAAAAGTATTGTATTATAAAATTTTAGAATACTATAAGAACATATTTAGTTAATATTGGATAGTTTTATAAAAATAAAAAAATATTTACGAAATATAAAATTAAAAAGAATATATATTGTTGAAAATAAGTAGTTATTGTAGGGAGTATTTTTTATTCGATAATATAAGATAATATTTTGCATTCCTATTTATCGTTTCTATTTTCCAGTTTTACTTTTTAATTAATTAGAAATATATCACTTTAGTTTCAGTTTGTTTCATATTCACAAATATTTTGTACATAAAAAAACAGAAAATAAACTAAAAGTAATGTTATTTTTGTAATTAAAAAGTTATCGAAGCCATATCCAGTCAAATAAATGCAGTACTAGGAAGTGACTCCTAGGTCATCTCCCAAGGACCTAGTTCTTGTCAAAGGATTAAATGCACAAAGAAAAAAAAGGGGGAGGGGGTTTATTGAAATATTTAATAAAATAAAAAGCAACAACTGAATTAGATTTCCTTAACCGAATTAAATTACCCTCTTGATTAGATTGCAGTCCGCTTATCACAAGATATAGAAATTCATGCTTAACTTATTGAATCCTAATTCCAACCCGAATTAATTAACTAAGTGAGAATTAACACAAGTTTTCCTTATGTAAATTAAGCATTCACATACATCATTCATTCCATCCCAACAACTCTTAACTCATTAAGCATGAACAAAAACACAAAATTCATATTAACTAAAACATTAAGCATGAACCAGTAAAATCATTAAGCACAGAAATAAAATGATGAAGAGTTAAGAGACGAAGAGAGCGAAAATAACACAACAGCAACCTCAAAGCTTCATTGCAATCTGAATCAAAAGGGTAACCTTATAATTTAGTCTTCCATTATATTCGAATAAAGCAAACAAAGATTAAACGCAAAATGAAATTAAAATAGGAAACAAAGTTGAATTAAAATAAAAAATGAAATTGAATTAAAATTAAAAAGCAAAAGCATAATATAATTGCAAAGAAAAGAAAATAAATATAGAACCAGTTTTTTCAGAGAGAGAAAAACAAACTGAATTCCAAAAGCAGAGAATAAAGAACTGTATGCTTCTCCTTCTCTTTATAACAGGTGACTAGACCTAAATAAGTGCTCAACACTAAACCTAATGGGCCCAAATTTATTCAATTCTGGTCCAACAAATAAAAACTGAAAATAAAAACTAGAAAAACTGATAATGTGGCAGCTCCTCTTCAATTCCAGAATTAATTTCCAAGCCTAATAAAATTTCAAAGCTGTCCTGAAAATAATAATAAAATTAGTCTAGAAAATCCAAATTAAATAAAATTACGAATTTATGGTAAATGAAACCCAAACAGTGAAATTGAAAAAATAATAGGTAGTTAAGCACAAATTACTAATCAAAATAGGAACATAAAGACAAGTAAATAAAGAAAAATAATTAAAAAAACACAAGTAAGCACGTTCTAACTACAATCATGTATATATATATATATATATAAATTTATTATACTATTATTATATATATTATATAATAATATATATTAAATTATTATTGAGTTGTTTCTTGAAAAGGATAGTTAGGTAATTAACTTTCATAAAATTTCTGCTTTTATCACCATTTTCTCTTAGTTCTCTTTATGACAAATAGGCTGAAATTCTATCAACTTTTAGTCGATCATATTCGCAAATAGGTAAGTCTAAATCTATTTATCCTTAGGAGTTTCTTTGAATGACTTTTGTTTTTGTTTGAGATTTTTTCTAAAGGATTTTGTATATGGATAATGGTGTTCATGGTTCTAAGATAAAATTTTGGAGCTAAATTTGGATTACGATATTCTTGGGAGAAGGAATCAATAAAATTCACAATAGAAAAATTAACATTCAAAAGTAAAAACTAGGATGTGTTCTATAATTGTCACAATGATTATAATATAGTTTGTTTGTTTTTAAACCTTATTTTTGTGTTGTTTTTTATGTTTAAAGTCACTATTTACTTGTTTGTTGATGATACTATTATGAAAATAAAGAGATGAACAAAAATGAATAAAGGATATGAAAATGAAAATACTCTCTCTATTTTTCTATGTAATAATAAAAACAAAGAGCTGAATATATATAAATAATGTACCATTCTAGGTATAGCTAAAGAAAGAAAAGAAATAAAATATTACAATCTGATACTATCATAAAATACTGTTAAAGTAAGTATTTGGCCTAAGTTCAAGAGGGGGGGGTGAATTGAACCCTTTTCAAATCTTTTCGCAAACTTAGTTTTCAATGTGAGAATACAAATTCTTTAAAGAAACTTAGAATGCAATCTGCAGAGGTTCAAACAATTAACAAATATAAAATCAATCAAACAGAATCAGTGCACTGCAGACAAATATGAAATCTGGAAAACCAGTGTACTGAAAACCAGATTAAAATTCAGAAACAGACAGTGAACTG
>Ga0209489_109654_pt1 | contig 11761 bp, 3 predicted proteins | sample SiratrowhiteBW_FD_187527 | JGI IMG/M metagenome (GOLD analysis project Ga0209489, IMG submission 187527) | Root nodule microbial communities of legume samples collected from California, USA - Siratro white BW (SPAdes) (version 2) | ecosystem: Host-associated > Plants > Roots > Nodule | place: USA... | reverse complement strand
TTTTTAAATTGTTGGAGCTTATTAATGATTAACAAATGCACATCATGCTAAGTTGAATCATACTTGCCTCAACCACATTCCTAAGTTCTAGACCAAGCTTCAAATCTTCATGAATCTTCATGCATTCCACATATGATCATAGGTCTTGAACTTCTTCACACATGGTTGGCTTCATCAAATCACTGCAGCAGTCCACTGATGCTAACAATCATGTAACAAAAACTCAAGAGGCTAAAGCTCTCTCTTAAGGACTGGAATAAGAATGTTTTTGGAAATGTTCATGAAGCTTTGGTTGATAAACAAAAATTCCTTTTTTTCTCACAACATCAAATTCAGGTAGTTGACCCTGCTGAGATGGCTATGCTTCTTGTTCAACAAAAACAAGTTATGCAAAATCTTGATATGGCCATGGATTGTCAAGCCCTTTTTTGGAAAGAGAAAGTTAAGATGCTTTGGTTTAAAGACAAAGACTGTAATTCTTCTTTCTTTCATGCCATGGTTAAAAAGCGTGCCAATGAGAATGTGATACAAAGGCTGGTGGATGGGGATTTGGTTTTTTAAAGATCCTAAAGATATTGAAGAACACATTCTTTCTTTTTATAAAAAATTATATGATTCTTCTATAATAATGTCCCTACAAATTTCAAGGAAGATATGATTGCTGCTCATATCCCTAAAGTTGTTTTTGAGTACGAGAGCTCTATGTTGGTTAGGTGCCTTTCCAATGATGAGATTAAGAAGGTTGTCTTTGCTCTAAACTCTGATAGTGCTCCTGGTCATGATGGCTTTGGAGGCTCTTTCTTCCATGGTTGTTGGGACATTGTGGGTTCTGATGATTGTAATGTTGTAAAACAATTTTTCTCTCATAATTGGATCCTCCCAGAGATGAATGCTAATGTGGTCGGCACATTAAATATTGCATTGATATCACTTCGGAAGCCATCAACATGCTTTCTAGGAAAATACCTAGTGGTAAAGTGGCTTTCAAGATTGATATTTCCAAAGCTTTTGATACTCTCAGTTGGGATTTTCTCATTCAGGTATTGAATTAGTTTGGTTTTCACCATAGTTTCTTGCAATGAATTTTGACTATCCTCTAGTTTGTTAAGCTTTCTATAAGGGTTAATGGTAGTTTGGTTGGTTACTTTCCTTGTAGTAGAGGGTCAGACAAGGTAATCATCTTTCTCCTTTAATTTTTTGCATTGCTGAAGAGGTCCCTATTAGGGAGATAACCAATCTTATTCTAACCAGGCATATTCTTTCGATGGCTAATCCTAAAGGGTTTTGTTTCCCCTCACATGTTTTATATGCTAATGACATTTTTGTATTTTGCAAGCCAACAAACACTTCCTTTCTAGTCTTATGAAGTTTTTAAATTCTTACAGTATAGCTTCGGATCAATGGATAAACATTTCAAAAAGTCATTTCTTCACTGCCGATGTTTCTCCTAGTTTCCTTTCTAAGATTAAAGATGTGTTTGGTTGTAGTAGGGGCAATGTTCCCTTTAATTGTCTTGGAGTTCCTATTTTTATAGGTTCTCCCAAAGCCAAGTTTCTTCAACCTCTTGCGGACAAAGTCAGATCTAAATTGGCCTCTTGAAAAGGAAAATTTCTTAGCATGATGGGAAAAGTAGAACTTGTTAATGTTTTATTTATTTATGGTTCTTTACCTTACAACTTTTAGGTTTATAGGTGGCCCTCCAGCCTTCTTAAGCTTATTGATAAATGAGTTGGAAACTTTTATTTGGACAGGTGATATAAATAAACATGGTTTTGTGACTGTTAATTGGGGTATAATTTGTAATCCTAAGTCTGTGGGTGGGCTTCAAGTTGTTAATTTTCAATTTGAAAATAAAGCTCGTCTTCTAAGTCTTGTTTGGGATTTTTCTTACAATTATCTTCCTTGGATTTCTTTAATGAAGGCTCGGTTTCTTAAATCTAAATATCAGAGAGTTGAGGTTCTTCTTTTCTTCCTCCATCTGACCTAGTATTAATGATTGATATGATATAATTTTAAAGCATACTTTTTGGACTGTTGGGAGAGGTGATAATATTAATTTCTGGAATGATCTCTGGTGCTCTAAAAAATGCATCTCTCTGCTTACAGGTGTTCCTTATGCCAAAAGGATTAAATTGAAAGTTATTGTGGCTCAAGGATGGAAGGATAGTGGTTCTTGGGATCTTTCTCCTTCTCTTTAAATATTCAAGGACTGCATAATTTACGTTATATTTCTCTGACCTCTTGGGAAGATACTCGTAATTGGATGTTGGAAGATTCTGGTTCTCTCACCCAGAAGATAGCCAAAAAGTTTTTGAAGGAATTTAATCCTACTTGTCAATGGGGTAAACTGATTTGGACTAGTTCTATTCCTCCTACAAAAACTTTGGTGTTTTGGAAGGTTTTACATTAGAGGTTACCTATAGACAAAGATATTCAAATTAGAGGTATTTTTTTGTGTTCTATGTGCTCTTTGTGTAAGAAACAAGAATAATCTCTTTTTCATCTTTTCTTTGATTGCTCTGTCACCTCTCAAATGTTTTTCTTGAGTTCTCTCCTCTTTCTATTAATGATATTATTGATTTCTTAATGTTTGCAGGGAGTCCCTTAGTTAATCTTGTTAGGTTAACAACTATTACTTACTCTATTTGGATGATATGGAGGATGAGAAACCATGCTAGGTTTCAAAAGAACATTTATATCCGGTCAGCTATCCAGACTGTTAAAGGTTTCATCGGAATGACGGGTAATTCTTTCAGAAAACTCATGTGCAATGACATTGTTGACTTCTCTTATTTGAAGTTTTTTTTACATCATTACGCGCAATCAGAAAAATATCTCTCATATTTAGGTTATTTGGGAATTCCCTCATGTCAATTGGGTGAAGGTCAACACCGATGGTGCTACTAGAGGTTGTCCGAGTTTTTCGGCATGTGCAGGTATTTTTCGTGGTAGTAGGGGTGAATATATAGGAAATCCTTTTTCCTTGGGGTACAAAAGTCTTTATATGCTGAGGTTATAAGAACCATTTTTGCTATTGAGCTTGCTCGGAGCAAAAACTTTAGACATATTTGGCTTGAGTATGACTCTTCCCTGCTTTTCAAGCATTTAGTTTGTTTAATCTCATTCCTTAGTCTTTGAGAGAGAGATGGAGAAAGTGTATAAAGATATGTAAAGAAATTGAGTTCAAAGTTTCTCATATATTTCGTGAGAGAAACCATTATGTTGACAAGTTGGCTTCGTTAGGTCTCAAGAATAAGTTAGATTTAAAATGATATGATAATTTATCTGTTGTTATTAAATTACACTTTTTTTCATAATAAATATCAACTTCCTCAATTTTTTTTTTTTTTGTTTAGCTTGGTTGGGAAGTTTTTGTCATCTTTTCTTGTTGGGTTTGACCTAGTCCTCTTATGGTTTTGTATTTTTTTTCTTTTAATAATATCTTTTATGTCATGTCACATGATTGTTGATTTTTGAAATATTAGTTTTGCTGAGATGTCAAAATTTATAGTGTTACCTAACATAAATTTAAATAAATAAAAATATTTTATTATAAAAAGTAGAAGTGAGGAATTCAACTTGAATACAAATACTTGTTCTTAACCATGTTGATATTTCAGAATTATTAAAAATCCTAAAGAATTATATAATTGGAGAGTGATTTTAGATTAATGACCGTGACATTATTCAAATTTTAGATTTCTTCTAATTATTCCGTTAGTTTTTCTTAATTTTATTTATTTTTTTTATATTAATTTTGTGGATTGATTTGATAGTTTGTGTTTCTTTCAATAAATTTACTGTTTATGTTCTTGTATTTTTTTAAAGAAATTTGATGTAATGATTCTATGTATAATATAAATTTTAATTAAAAAGTGTTATAAAAATAAACTTCTTTAAAATAAAAAATGAGGGTTACGAAGGGATTCCTCCCTTATTTCATATGGGGTTTTAAGATAAATGTAAGCTTTTATATTTTAGATTTTGTTAATAAGTTTGGTTTAACTGCATTTTTTCTATTTGTCATAATTTAGAGGAATACGGGAATAATTATTGTTGAATGTCCTTATTAAATTAATTAGGATTATAGTTAATATAATGTACAGTTGTTCTGAACTAAACTAGTAAAAATAATTGAAAAATATTTATTTTTGAGTTTTTTAGACCTAATTTTTCGTAAACCAAACTATCTGGTTTGGATTATAAATTGAAAATAAAGAACTATCTATAAATAGGTAAAAAGATAACTCATGAATATACCAATAATCATAAAAAAAATACATATGGATTTTTTAACAATTTTTATTAATAAATATCTTATAATTTTTCTGTAAAAATAGTTAACAATTTTATGATAACAAAATATAAAAATAATCCAAAACAAACCACAAAATATTGATTTAATGATTAACTTAGCTCCAATAAATAAACTAAATTTAATTAATGAAATACAAAAAGGGTACGAGTCACTTGTGTACAAGTACAACAAATTTTCCAACCTCTTTTTATATTTATACTTTTTTTATTTAAATCAAATCAAACTAAAGTATACTCCATTTTAAATAACTATTTAATAAAATTATCGGATTGAAACATGACACCCAACACCATGCCACCCCATTTATAAAAGAAGTCCATGCATTTAATAGTTTATTTAACGCATAAATGTAAATTTTCAGTTAATACCTTATCTATAACAAAATGTAAAAGTATAAGCATTAATTAATTTTAGCCTGAACTCATTAAATATATTTTTTCATTCAATGCTATATTTATAGAAAAAAATAAAATTATCAAAAGAATATACGACTTTTTTATTTACATAAATAAAACGGAAACACATGCCACTCACCAAATGTGGATTCACACTAATTAAAAAATATAAATAATTTTATTACAGTAAAAATAAAAGCTATATAACTATTTTTTGTTAATTAAAAGATAAAAAATTATGTATTTTATTATTTTAATTTAATAAAATATAAAATTATGTAAATAAAAACGCGTAAAAATATTTATAAAATATATATCCTTTATATATTATACAGTTCCAACCAAATCGATGTCATATAAAGTTGTCATGTGACAGTATCGGAACTAATTATGTTAAAGTTATGTCAGCAGCTCTTTATAAATAAGTTAAGAGGACCACCTAAAAGTGTACTCATAAAATAAAAGTTATTATGTCACAGTATCCCAACTAATTATATTAAAGTTGTGTCAGCAACAACTCTTTATAAATAAGTTAAGAGGGTCACTTAAAAATGTACTCACAAAATAAAAGTTGCTATGTGACAGTATCTGAACTAACTTTATAAATAAGTTAAGAGGGCCACTTAAAAATGTATTCACAAAATAAAAGTTGCTATGTGACAGTATCTGAACTAATTATAATACAATTCCAACAAAGAAGATCGATGTCATATAAAGTTGCCATATGACAGTATCGGAACTAATCAAGTTAAAGTTGTGTCAGCAACTTTGTATAAATAGGTTAGAACCAATTAAAAATATACTCACAAAATAAAAGTTGTTATGTCATAGTACCCGAAACTAATTATATTAAAGTTGTGTCAACAGCTCTTTATAAAGAAGTTAAGAGGGCCACCTAAAAATGTAATCACACAATAAAAGTTGTTATGTGGCAATATCCCAACTAATTACATTAAAGTTGTCTCAATAGCTCTTTATAAATAAATTAAGAGGACAACCTAAAAATGTACTCACAAAATAAAAGTTGTTATGTCAGAGTACCCCAACTAATTACATTAAAGTTGTCTTAGTAGCTCTTTATAAATAATTTAAGAAGGCCACCTAAAATGTACCCACAAAATAAAAATTGCTATCTAATAGTATCGGAACTAATTACTATTTTTTGTTGAATTAAAAGATAAAAAATTATGTATTTTATTATTATAATTTAATAAAATATAAAATTGTGTAAATAAAAAACGTGTAAAAATATTTATAAAATATATATCCTGTATATATTATACAATTCCTACAAAGAAGATCCATGTCAATAAAAGATTTTATGTCACAGTACCTCAATTAATTACATTAAAATTGTGTCAGCAGTTCTTTATAAAGAAGTTATGAGGATCACCTAAAATGTACTCACCAAATACAAGTTGTTACGTGACCCTATCCCAACTAATTACATTAAAGTTGTGTCAACAACTCTTTATAAATAAATTAAGAGGACCACCTAAAACTGTAGCCACAAAATAAAAGTTGTTATTTCACAGTACCTTGACTAATTACATTAAAGTTGTGTCAGCAGCTCTTTATAAAAAAGTTAAGAGGGCCACCTAAAAATTACTCACCAAAGAAAAGTTGCTATGTGATAGTACCCCAACTAATTACATTAAAGTTGTGTCAACAACTCTTTATAAATAAATTTAGAGGACCACCTAAAAATGTACCCACAAAATAAGAATTGTTGTCATAGTACCTCAACTAATTACATTAAAGTTGTGTCAGGAGCTCTTTATAAATAAGTTAAGAAGGCCACCTAAAAATGTACTCACAAAATAAAAGTTACTATGTGAGAGTATCGGAACTAATTATTTTATTACAATAAAAGTAAGAGTTATATAACTATTTTTTTGTTAACTAAAAGATAAAAAATTATGTATTTTATTATTTTAATTTAATAAAATATAAAATTGTGTAAATAAAAACGTGTAAAAATATTTATAAAATATATATACTTTATATATTATACAATTCTAACAAAGAAGATAGATGTCAATAAAAGTTGTTATGTCACAGCACCCGAATTAATTACATTAAAATTGTGTCAGCAGCTCTTTATAAACAAGTTAAGAGGACAACCTAAAAATGTACTCACCAAATAAATTGTTATGTGACAGTACCCCAACTAATTACATTAAAGTTGTGTCAACAACTCTTTATAAATAAATTAAGAGGACCACCTAAAAGTGTAGCCACAAAATAAAAGTTGTTATTTCACAGTACCTGGACTAATTACATTAAAGTTGTGTCAGCAGCTCTTTATAATGAAGTTAAGAGGGCCACCTAAAAATGTACTCACCAAAGAAAAGTTGCTATGTGACAGTATCCCAACTAATTACATTAAAGTTGTGTCAACAGCTCTTTATAAATAAATTTAGAGGACCACCTAAAAATGTACCCGCAAAATAAGAATTGTTGTCATTGTACCCTAACTAATTACATTAAAGTTGTGTGAGCAACTCTTTATAAATAAGTTAAGAAGGCCACCTAAAAATATACTCACAAAATAGAACTTGCTATGTGAGAGTATAAGAACTAATTCTTTTATTACAATAAAAATAAGAGTTATATAACTATTTTTTGGTTAATTAAAAGATAAAAAATTATGTATTTTATTATTTTAATTTAATAAAATATAAAATTGTGTAAAACAAAAACGTGTAAAAATATTTATAAAATATATATCCTTTATATATTATAAAATTCTAACAAAGAAGATCAATGTTAATAAAATTTGTTTTGTCATAGTACCTTAATTAATTACATTAAAATTGTGTCAGTAGCTCTTTATAAACAAGTTAAGAGGGCAACCTAAAAATGTATTCACCAAATAAAAGTTACTATGTGACAGTACCCCAACTAATTACATTAAAGTTGTGTCAACAACTCTTTATAAATAAATTAAGAGGACCACCTAAAAAATGTAGCTACAAAATAAAAGTTATGTCACAATACCTCCTCGACTGATTACATTAATTAAAGTTGTGTCAGCAGCTCTTTAAAATGAAGTTAAGAGGGCCACCTAAAAATGTACTCACCAACGAAAAGTTGTTATGTGACAGTACCTCAACTAATTACATTGAAGATGTGTCAACAGTTCTTTATAAATAAATTAAAAGGACCACTTAAAATTGTACGGGCAAAAAATAAGTTATTATGTCACATTACCCTAACATAATTACATTAAAGTTGTGTCAGCAGCTCTTTATAAATAAGTTAAAAGAGTCACCTAAAAATGTACTCACAAGATAAAAGTTGCTAGGTGACGGAACTAATTATTTTATTACAATAAAAATAAGAGCTATGTAACTATTTTTTGGTTAACTAAAAGATAAAAAATTATGTATTGTATTATTTTAATTTAATAAAAATTAAAATTGTATAAATAAAAACGTGTAAAAATATTTATAAAATATATACTTTATATATTGTACAATTCCAACAAAGAAGATCAATGTAATTTAAAGTTGCCATGTGACAGTATCCGAACTAATCACGTTAAAGTTGTGTCAACAACTCTGTATAAAGAAGTTAAGAAGACCACCTAAAAATATACTCACAAAATAAAAGTTGTTATGTCATAGTACCCCCAACAAATTACACTAAAATTGTGTCAAGAACTCTTTATAAATAAACTAAGAGGACCATCTAAAAATGTAGGCACAAAATAAAAGTTGTTACGTCACAGTACCCCAACTAATTACATTAAAATTGTGTCAGCAGCTCTTTATAAATAAGTTAAAAGGGTCACCTAAAAATGTACTTACAAAACAAAAGTTGTTATGTGATAGTATCGGAACTAATTATTTTATTACAATAAAAATAAGAATTATATAACTATTTTTTGGTTAATTAAAAGATAAACAATTATGTATTTTTTTTATTTTAATTTAATAAAATATAAAATTGTATAAATAAAAACGTGTAAAAATATTTATAAAATATATATCCTTTATATATTATACAATTCCAACAAAGAAGATCGATGTCATATAGAGTTGCCATGTGATAATTTCAGAACTAATACCGTTAAATTTGTGTTAGCAGCTATGTATAAGAAGTTAAGAGGACCACCTAAAAATATACTCACAAAATAAAAGTTGTTATGTCACACTACCCAAACTAATTACATTAAAGTTGTGTCAGCACCTCTTTATAAAGAAGTTAAGAGGGCCACCTAAAAATGTACTCACCAAATAAAAGTTGCTATGTGACAGTATCCCAACTAATTACATTAAAGTTGTGTTAACAGCTCTTTATAAATAATTTAAGAGGACCACCTAAAAATGTACGCACAAAATAAAAGTTGTTAGGTCACAGTACCCTAACTAATTACCTTAAAGTTGTTCAACAACTCTTTATAAAGAAGTTAAGAGGGCCACCTAAAAAGGTACTCACCAACTAAAAGTTGCTATCTGATAGTACCCCAACTAATTACATTAAAGTTGTGTCAACAGCTCTTTATAAATAAATTAAGAGGACTACATAAAAATGTAGGCACAAAATAAAAATAAAAGTTGTTATGTCACAATATCCTAACCAATTACATTAAAGTTGTTTTAACAACTCTTTATAAATAAATAAAGAGGACCACCTAAAAACTCTTTATTTAAATATAGAGGACCACCTAAAAATGTACTCACAAAATAAGGACGACTCTTTATAAATAAATTAAGAGGACCACCTAAAAATGTTCGCACAAAATAAAAGTTATGTCATAATACCCCAACTAATTACAAGATAAAAGTTGTTATGTCACAGTACCCCAACTAATTACATTAAAATTGTGTTCTTTATAAATAAGTTAAGAGGGCCACCTAAAAATGTACTCACAAAATAGAAGTTGCTATGTGAACTTATCAAAACTAATTATTTTACTACAATAAAAATAAGAGTTATATAACTATTTTTTGGTAAATTAAAAGATAAAAAATTATGTATTTTATTATTTTAACTTAATAAAATATAAAATTGTGTAAATAAAAACCTGTAAAATTATTTATAAAATATATATCCTTTATATATTATACAATTCCAACAAAGAAGATGGATGTCATATAAAGTTGCCATGTGACATTGTCCCAACTAATCACGTTAAAGTTGTGTCAGCAGCTCTGTATAAAGAAGTTAAGAGTATCACCTAAAAATATACTCTCAAAATAAAAGTTGTTATGTCACAGTACCCGAAATAATTACATTAAAATTGTGTCAATAACTCTTTATAAAGAAGTTAAGAGGGCCGCCTAAAAATGTACTCACCAAATATGAGAGTACTTCAACTAATTACATTAAAATTGTGTCAACAACTCTTTATAAATAAATTAAGAGGACCACCTAATAATAAACGCACAAAATAAAAGTTGTGATGTTAGAGTACCAGAACTAATTACATTAAAGTTGTGTCAGCAACTCTTTATAAATAAGTTAAGATGGCCACATAAAAATGTACTCACAAAATAAATTTGCTATGTGAAAGTACGGGAACTAATTATTTTATTACAATAAAAATAAAAGCTATATAATTATTTTTTGGTTAATTAAAAGATAAAAAATTATGTATTTTATTATTTTAATTTAATAAAATATAAAATTGTGTAAATAAAAACGTGTAAAAATATTTATAAAATATATATCCTTTATATATTATACAATTCCAACATAGAATATTGATGTAATATAAAGTTGCCATGTGACAGTATCCGAACTAATTACATTAAAGTTGTGTCTAACAACTCTTTATAAATAAGTTAAGAGGGCCACCTGAAAATGTACTAACAAAATAAAAGTTGCTATGTGACCGTATCAGGACTAATTATTTTATTACAATAAAAATAAGAGCTATATAACTATTTTTTAGTTAATTAAAAGATAAAAAATTATGTATTTTATTATTTTAATTTAATAAAATATAAAATTGTGTAAATAAAAACGTGTAAAAATATTTATAAAATATATATGTTTTATATATTATACAATTCTAACAAAGAAGATCAATGTCATATAAAGTTGCCATGTGATAATCAGGTCAAAGTTTTGTCAGCAGCTCTTTATAAATAAGTTAAGAGGACCATCTAAATATGTATTAGGCAAATAAAAGTTGTTGTGTCACAGTACCCATAACTAATTACATTAAAGTTGTGTGAACAACTCTTTATAAGTAAGTTAAGAGGGCCACCTAAAAATATACTCACAAAATAAAAGTTGTTATGTGATAGTACCAGAACTAATTATTTTTTTACAATAAAAATAAGAGTTGTAGAACTATTTTTTTAAATTAATTAAAAGATAAAAGAATATGTATTTTATTATTTTAATTTAATAAAATATAAAATTGTGTAAATAAAAACACGTTAAAATATTTATAAAATATATCCTTTATATATTATATAATTCCAACAAAGAAGATCGATGTGATATAAAGTTGTCATGTGACACTATCTGAACTAATCACGTTAAAGTTGAGTCAGCAGTTCTGTATAAATAAGTTAAGAGAATCACTTAAAAATATATTCATAAAATAAAAGTTGTTATATCAAAATACCCGAACTAATTACATTAAAATTGTGTCAGCAACTCTTTATAAATAAGTTAAGAAGGCTACATAAAAATGTACTTGACACAACTCTTTATAAATAAGTTAAGAAGGCCAGATAAAAATGTATTCACAAAATAAAAATTGCTATGTGACACTATCCCAACTAATTACATCTAAATTATGTCAGCAACTCTTTATAAATAAATTAAGAAAATTAAAAAAGTACTTACAAAATTATTAATTATTATTGTCATTGTTATATGATATTGAGTACTCATTTGAACATTAAAATATCTTTACTAGTTAATCTACAGAATTGAAACAAAAGCTTTATGAATCAAAATAAGATTTCAAACAGACCATTTAATATAATATATTTTAAATATGTATTTTTTTTTTCGTCTCAACCACTCCCATGTAAAGCTATGATAAGTTTTAATTAAGAGTAAAATAATTTGTTTTTTTTTT
>Ga0209489_109652_pt1 | contig 11764 bp, 4 predicted proteins | sample SiratrowhiteBW_FD_187527 | JGI IMG/M metagenome (GOLD analysis project Ga0209489, IMG submission 187527) | Root nodule microbial communities of legume samples collected from California, USA - Siratro white BW (SPAdes) (version 2) | ecosystem: Host-associated > Plants > Roots > Nodule | place: USA... | reverse complement strand
ATATATATATATATATATATATATATATATATATATATATATATATAATATTTGTGTTTAAAATTGCTTTTATTGTTAAAATAACTTTTAAAATATATATTTATTGCATAAATTTAAATTTATTTGAAAAATATTTATGATGATAATAAACACTTTGTATAGTGTGTATAAGAAATTAACTTAATTTAATGAGAATTATTGTTAATAACATGTAAATTTTTATCATGAGTCACTTAATATCAAGTGAATGTACGTTTTATAAGATTTTTTTAGTCTTGATTTTTTGTGTTTGAATCTATTTCATTTTGCCTCTATATAATGAAATTTTGAAAATAATTAACAACTAACTAAATATTTCTTTACAAATATTTTAAATGCTGGTTTTTATATTTATTTGTTATGAAAATCATATGTTTGGAAAATTTATATCTCTTTTTTAAATATGAAAGCCGTATGTTTGGATATTTATATACATAGATAAATATGATTAGTTTAAGAATTTAATTTAAATTAATTGAATTAGTTTAAAGTTAAAATCTAATGGCAAATATAAATCTAATTAATTATATTTTGTGATAATTAGTTTAGTATTAGATTTATTATTATAAATTAATAAATCATAACCAAATAAATTATTATTATCTATGAAGTTTTATGATGATAATATAATTTTTTTATTTAATTATTGTACGATAATTATAATAAAAATATCAGTTAAATTTTTTTAACAATAGAGCTGTATGCGATTATAGGCTAAAATGACATGTTTGAAATTAAAAAAAAAAAAAAAAAAAACTTTTTCGTACAATTAGATATGATACATCCAAATCCAACCAATTCATTCTTATCAGGTTAATTTGATTTGGATTGTAAAAAAATATTGAGAAATTTATACCAATCCAAATTATTAAAAGTCTATTGATTTTAATTCTATGTTCTCCTTTATCCAAATCCAACTTCGGTATAAACACCCGTAAACTAACGTGAGAAACTGTCCATCTTCTTTACGTTAAAAAAAAATAGCGTAATATCAAAAATCACAGTGTGGTTTAATACGATGTAACAAAAATAATTTTCTTTTAATAATTGAAGTATTTTATTTTATCAATATTTTTTAACATTATTTTTTATATATTTTTAAAAATTGATAAGTGTTATTTTTTAATAGCCTCATTCATAATTTTATATTTTTAATAAGCTTAAAATTTATTAAAAGAGTATTTAGAGAAAATTATTTTACGATTTTGAAACACACCGTGTCCAATGATACAAACCACTCTTTCAGACACATGGTTTAATTTCATAAGTAAAGAAGTTAGTTAAACTGGGTTCTATGGTCATGAAATTAGAATAGCTAAGAAGCGTGTAACAAGAATAGATAAAAACCCAGCCCTGATTTTGTAAATAATTAAACTATACTATTGTAACTGTAAATAACATGTCTGAATAGATACATGGCTGAGAACAAAAGGTTGGTTTTCTGGGAAGAGGTTTTGTCAAAGATATTGGTTTCTTTCGTCTTTGCGTGGATTGTTGACAAAATTTTACATCAAATCGATATATTGAGTTGAGAATTTGGAATAATCTCATCTTCAAACCTAAATGCTGCTTTGTCTTTATTATCTCTAAACTAAGCTTCAAAATGTTGCCTTGTACCACTCAAACTTTTCTATCTACCTTTATCATCATCCATCTGGCATTCAAATCCCTCCTTTTCAAGATATTTCAAGCAGCAACCAATATTTTAACCCAAAAAAAAATCACTCAACTCCAATTCTTTCTTTTTTGGAAAAGAACTTTAATTCAATTAAAATAAAAAAAAGATTAATTAAAATAAAATAAAATAAAAACATAAGAAAAACCTGTTCTTTCTTTCACAAAAGAAAGAGAAAAAATAGTATAAGAAAAGGTTGTGTTGTGTAGTACTCCACGTCACCCAGGTGGTGGAGGTGGAGGAGGATAACCACTGGTATCTGACCACGACGAAGGTGGAAACTCTGACCCGCTACCACCGTCTACTCCGCCGTGAGGCTGCTGTCCCGGCGGCCGGAAAACTCCCATTTGCTGGCTCGAAAACAGAGGAAATGAAGCAGAGGATGGTGCATAAGCAGGTGGTAACGGCAACAACGACGATGAAGAAGATTGAAGCGCAGCCATTTGCGAATCATAGAACCATTGCTCGAGTCCATGGAAATCCCCTGTGCTCCGCAGCAGCTGAGAATACCCCCAGTAGTCTCTAAGCGAATCAGAGGAGCTCTGAAACGGCGCCCCCTGCATCACCGTCGGAGAATACCCTGTCACTGCGGGAACATCACCGGAGCCTGCGAGTGCGGTGGCCGGAAAACCGGGAAGCTGAGGAGGTCGAACCGCGGTAACGTTTTCGGGGAAGTTGAGTTTGGCTCTGTTACCTCTGAACCTCAATGCGGCTTCATCGTAAGCTCTGGCTGCAGCCTCGGCGGTGTCGAAGGTGCCAAGCCACACTCTCGCCGCTTTGTGAGGATCCCGAATCTCCGCCGCCCATTTCCCCCACGGCCGCTGCCTCACCCCTCTGTATCTCCTCCTCCTCTCACCGCTTTCTTCCTGTGACGCACTCTGTGACGAACCACCCTCACCCCCACTCGCGGCAGCACCAGTCTCATCTTCACGCGCTCTTTTCTGTCCAACCCAGCCTGAGCCCGAACCCGAGCCCAGAAGAGCAGGCCCAGGAGAAGAAGACAAGCCTGGAGAAGGCGCATGCATAAAACGTGACATCATGGGAAAACCACTAGCCGGGACCCACTCCAAGTTGGTTTGGGCAGAGGCAGAGGGTGACACCACATGGCTCGGAACCGAACCTACAGTACTCCCTTGCAGCGGCACATCCCTCGGGCTGAAAGTCTCTTCGGCTTCCTCTTCGGCGCCTGGGTCCGCCGCGAAGCTTCCCGAAGCGGAAGCTGACCCCCTCTGATGCGCCACCGTTAATAATCACGTGCGATTGGAAGGTTTGTTTATTGATCGGATCCAGTTGATTATTCCTTCTGAGAAAGAAACTTAAACACGTTATTGTATGTATATATAAGGATTGGTAAGAGAAATGGAACATGATGAGGAGCTGGCTAGCCCCCACAACAACAGTGACCTTGTTGCGCCTCTATTACTCTACCTTCCACCATGCATACACATAATTAAACACGCTCCACTACCTCTACCTTTTATTTCTCACATACATCCCCTTTCTTTCTTTCTTTCTTTCTATTCTTCCCAAATAAATAAACAACTTAATTACCAAAAACAATAAATCAAAAGTAAAACTCCAGCAATAAATAAAGAAATATACATGTGGTTGCTGTTGCCGCCTCTGCGATTATTTTTCCATGTGGATTCACACACACCTAAAGAGATTTTGACTGAAAATGAAAGCAGGATGCAAAATGGAACTGACTATCTGCACTTTCTGCAAATCCTTCCCATTGTCGGTTTCCTTTTTCAGATATACAGAAACAAGGAAACAGTGATCATCTTTGAGTTGAATTCTATGCCCAGTCAAAGAGAGAGAGAGAGAATATATATGCATATTTTAATTATTTTGGGCTCCCCTACTTCTGATTAGCCCATAGTTAACTCAAGGATCTGGTTCAAAAACAAAACACTAAATAAACTCAGGATTAAGCATGACTCACTCGGGGTTTGCTTAAATAAGGTAAATATCAGATAAGGCTTAAGATGTGCATCACTGTAGATTAGGTTGGGAATCACTGCTCAAATATGTCTTTATAATAATAAACTATTAAATAATAAACTTTAAAATAATAAACTTTAAAATAAAACTATCCCATTAAAAGCTATTAAATAATACTATAAATATATAATTATTTAATATCAATTGAAATTGATATAATATATTTTTTAAAATAAATTAAAATATTTTTACCTTTTCAATCTCATTCAATTTTATAAAAAAAAACGATATACAGAACAATAAAAGTTGGATAAAATTATAATTCAATATTTTAATCTATAAAAAATCACATTTAGTACAAAATTTATTGATAATAAGATAATTATTGTATGTTATATTTATATAAAGTAATCTATTCTTGCAAATAAATATAAATGATGATAAAAAAAATATTAAAGTTGTATGTCTTAAAATCACTTTTGTATTTTAATTATTAATATTTATTTTAATCACTTTTGTACATAAAATCTATCATGTAAATGCTGGTGTAAATCTCTGTTTTCAATTCTTACAGATAAAAAAAACACGTGAAATGCATAATAATTCTCACAAATGGAATTGTTTGAAATTTAATTTGTCGAATTATATTTGAGACAGTTGTTCTAGCAAAGGAAACTATTGTTGAAGAATATCTGAATAATTGTATGGTCAAAACACGTCTCTGGAACTCAGACAACAATTCCATGCATGATTGTATAATGTTAAGTTAAAATAAAAGCAAACAGAATAATACATCATTTGACCTAATGTCTATACTAGGTTGTAGGAATATAAAAGAGGAAGGAGAGGGTTAAATCCAAACATCTAAGTTAGGCATGAACTCCTTACCCAACTTTTGAACTTCAAAGGAAAGGTTTTTGAGAGACAATGTATGTTGCGCATGATCCAAACAATGTGAGATTAAAAGGGAAGTTCATGCATAAAATGAAATTAATTATAATTAGATGATAAAGATTATACGTATGCAATTAAAGTGGGATGTGGTGAATATTGTGTGGATTATATTGTTTTAAACAGTCTTTTGGAGTTATATGGATCGGTGGGCCTTGTCCTTATATAATCAACTCATCATTCAAAAAAATGAATAAAGAAAATTTTGTATCCTCATTTGTTCGGATAGAGGCGAGTTTGGGAGGATAAAAAAAAGAAGAAAAAAAATTGAAAAGTGAAGTTGTCTAAAAAATAAATGAATTTAAGTGAAAAGTTTGTAGGAAATATAATTGATGTAATTAATTGAAAAAGTTTGAATATATATTAATATATTTAAAAGATAAATTATAAAATAAAAATTTTAAAAATAATTTAATGTGAAAATATAAATTAAAATTAAAATAAATATTAAATTAGATAAAAATTATTATAAATTTTTAATATGTAAAAATTTATATTTTAAAATAACAACATACAAAATAAATTATTTTTCTTGATATTAAAATTTAAACTAATTGATTTTATTTATTTATTTTAATCATTTGTTTACACAATATAATTATTAATAAAAATAAAAGTTTTAATTACACATAATTGATTACATCAATCATATAGTTGTTATATACTATTTATCTGCATTTCTTCACAAATTAGAAAGGAAACTTAATATGTTTATTTCATCTATTCTTTTTATTAAAGTTATGTTATGGTAAAGGAAAGAAAATAATATTATAGGACTAGACCAAACTCCAACCTCATGAATGAGTCATAATCATCAAATCAACTCATAAGAGTAACAAAATTAAAGGAAACTAAAAGAGAGGAAAAAGGTTTGTCTCTTATGTTAAAAAAAATACATCAACAAAAAAAAAGAAAAAAAAAAAAAGATACACAAACTGCTCAATCATTCCTTCTTTATAATACCACTCTAACAAATTTTTTAGCAACTTTGAAAACACTCTTTATTGGTCTTCCAAGTTTTTTAAGGCTTTGTTTGAATTAAATTTATTTGTTTTCTAAGGATTAGAGAATGAATTTGAGAAAGTGAATTTAAATTTATTTGAGATGAAAATATATAGAAAGTTGGATTTGTTTTGATTAAAATAAAGATATTGAGATTTGAATAGAAAGTTTATAAAAATTTGTGAGTGATATGTGTGATTGATAAAATAATTCTTTAACAGATAAAATTGTAGTTAAAACTAATTTAAAATTAAATATAATTAATTTAAGAGATAAAATTGTAGTTAAAACTAATTTAAAATTAAATATAATTAATTTGTTGAGTATGATTAATGAATTATTATTTTTTAATTGATGAAATTATAAGATTATTAATTATTTTAAACTAAAAATTAAAAAAATATTATTGTTAATAATATTATTATTATTTTATAAATTTATTTTCATTATTATTATAATTTTAATTTTATTATTATTATTATTAGTTTTCAATACTAATATCACTGCTGTTTTATTTTCATAATTATCTTATTTTTATTATTATTTTATAAATTTATCATTAATATTTTTTATTTTATTAATATTTTATCATTATTATTTTATAATTTTATTATATTTATTATTATTTTATTAATTATTATTATGGTATATTATATAATTACTTATATTTATTTTATTATAATATAAATACAAATATTAATAAATTAATTATATTGACTTAATGATATAAAAAATACAATAAACTTCATCTCTCCTCACAAATCTTAGCTACTTTTCAAAGAAAAATTGCTTTTAAGTTATGTTCTCATTTTTGTTTTTGAATAGTTTTTTATACATTGAAATGTGAACTTTTACTACAAATCAACAATATTGATCTTTTTGCGTGAATCTATTCATGGAAACAAACATAACGTAAAAGTATGATCATATTCTTCTAACTCATCTGAATTATTAGGGAACTTTTGCTTTATCCGTTCAACCTTAGAAACCAAGTTACACTCCTCAAAATTGGAAGAAAGAGTCTGAATAATCTGCACCCCTCCAGTATCTAGTTATAGCTCCATAAGGCATGAACCAATAACAGTTAAGTGCAAACTAGAAGAACTAAAATGAAATCTCTGAACTTCTAAACCATCAGCCACTGTGACGTTAAGTTTAACCTTGGTAAAACCATGCAAAACTATTTTAATAGTTTTTCCAACAGTTATAGAAGCATTTTTAGGTTATCTACTAGGCATACGAGTTGATTGAACTAGATCATCATGACTATCAGAGTCTGATTTGAAAGTCTCCTCCTCCAAAATATTTGTTCACCTCTTAGAAACCAAACTCTGCATTCCAACACCTCTTAGAACTATTATTATTTGTCCCTAGAATAACGATAGTAGGAGCAACCAAAGGGGATTAGAATATACAATATTTACATTTTTATGCTTATCCTGGAATAAGTTTTTATCCAGAACAAATAATTTAGAAAAAAAATTGAAAGAGTCAAATCATACAAGTGATCCAAGTTACTCCTAGGAGAAACATGTTTTATCTACTCAACATTCTAAACCAGAGAAGTGTGTCGAGAATCATCAACAAGACTTGACATGCTTTATAAACTATCTTCCTTATCATAGTCATTATTAGAAGCAAAAATATCATCTCCTGAGGAAGATGATTTAGAGTTATTACCAACAACAATATTAACTACATTAACCACCTCGACATGCAATTTCACATTTTCTTCCTTTCTCTCCAAGTTGGAATTAGGAGCATAACACTGTTTAGACTTCACTTGTTGATCAAACTTATCACTTTGAGGACAGTGCCTACAAGTAGATAAGGTTTAGTCAATCATTTTACAAAAAGAGAAGAAAGACAGTAGTCGTTCATATTGCACAAGAACTACATAGCCAAAATATGGATACTCCACTAAAAAATTATTACGGCAAAGAAGAGAACAAATCCACATCAACAAACACTCGAGCATACAATCATCTAGTGCAAATAACACATAATTGCTAATACTCTAAAAGAAGACCATGAATTCTGACTTAACACAATGTCTTAGTAAGCTTCATAGTTATTGAAACAAAGTCTTTAATTCAGGCAAAGACTCACATAAACCCTAAAGATTCAAAAAAAAAATATCATAAAAAAACTTAAAAAAAAAAAAAGTGAAGAGATATAAGTCTTACAAGAGATAATAATTTTAGAAAAATAAAAAAAGTTATTTTAATTTTTATATATAATATTTTGAGTCTAAGACTCGCTTATCATTTTTAATCAACTTCAAACCTTGTTCTTCTAATATTTATAAAAATAGGTATTGATAATTATCTATCAAAACAAAAATGCAATCAAACTAAAGAAACACAAAAATGAAGTAACGTATTTTATTTATTAACTTTAATTTAAAATCAACAAATAACTATAGAAAATAGGAAGATGAATGAAAGATGTATAGACTTAGAATTATAGGTGGAGAAAATAATTCTATAAACAAAACACACAAATATATATAGTTTTGATAAATTTAATAAAATATGATTCGATATGTAAGTAAAAAAAATGTAAAAGTTATGTAATCAAATTGGAGTCTACTTATAAGTTCTAATTAATTAGTTATGCAAAATAAGTTTTGATTAAAGTAATGATACTCACTTAATAATTCTAGCAGTAATTTTGCATAAGCAATTAAACTATTCTACCCAAACTTGAAAAAAAAAAATCAATGCAACAAAAATAAATAAAAAGGATAGTTTATGAATTATTAAGATACTATAAAGACCATATAAACAAACTCACACATTTTTAGCATATTTATATCTTAAATATTGAAGCTTTTGAGAGAAAAATATATTATAATATCTTAACCAAATTCACATATATAATTCCCACTCTATTTTATTTAACGGTTAATCTTACCTACAAAAGCTAGTATTTTTTTTTTCTTGTAATATCTAATTAAACATCATTTCATTTAATTTTGAAATCAAATACTTTTGTTACTCTACTAGAAGGTTCTCTAAGTTACATTAAGAACCAAGAAGTGCAAATGAAATTAAACTAAAAAAAAATGAGAGTAAACACAAGGTAGAATGGTTGATTAAAGCAAAGACTTTTGACCTAGCGAGTACATACATTATTTTAACCTAATATATAATGATTACTCAAATTAACCAACAAAAAGTTAAGTGAAAAATACCATCACCTAATTGATGTATGAAGAATAATGAAAAAACAATGGGGCAGGCAGCATGGATAAAGCTTCTCTACCTTTATTTTCGTGGTGAGCATTCATTTTCTGATTTTTCTAGGGTTGAACAAATATTTATGGATTTTTTTTTACCAACTCATATCGAAATGGTTTTAATGATTTAAAACTCTTAAAAAATAAAAACAGTATTTTAAATAATATATCAAGTTTGATTAGGTTCTATAATAATTTATTTAAAACAGTTGTATTCATTATTATTATAAACTTTTATCTAATTTCAAAGTGGAAGGAAAATTGTAATATCCAATAAAAAATTAGTAGAACAGATTGCTTTATCTTTTATTCCGCTAGACATAATTAAAACTATCAATACTTGTTTAATGCTTTAATTTGTATACAGGTGATTCATATTATAATTAATATAATTTTATAATTAAGTTATTATATATATAACAGATAATTTTATTCAAGTGCATTTAACTTCAAATTTAACTTAAAACTTGTCTTTTTATTTATAAATATTAGTTTTATCAGTCTTTGCTTTTTTTTTTTTTCCTACATAAACTATAACCGGTCTTTTTAATTTACACTTTTTGTAATATCTCAATTAACTTTAATTTTTACGCATGACAAAAATTATATACTTTTAAAAAAATTGAAAATTAATATCTTTAATTATACCATTGCATGATGATATATAAAACTTTTATATTGTTAATATATTTCAAATAAATTCTTCTCAGATTAATTATGAAAAAGGTTGAATTCAACCTAAAATGAATAAATTCATCAATCATCAATGAAAAAAAAATAAAAAAAAAAAACAAAATCAAAACAAAAAAAACAAACAAACTTTTTGTAAAACGAATATATGAAAATTAAAATCTTTGTTTATACAGTACTAAAACCTAACCCTTGAAACATTTCAAAATATGAGGAGTCATGAACCCGTTTGACAGACGAGTAGCCAAACAATGTTTTCCACTATGAGGGGTGCAAAGTGGCTGGTATAACCACCCAAACACCTACACAGCATAGTGGGTCTCACTATCGTCGTTAAAATATTATTAAAGAATTTTAAAAAATGGTAAAATGGTATAAAACACATTAAAAATAAATAAACATATTTTTACTTTTAATTTACTTTTTAACATCTCTGAATATTATATACCCGAAAGCACCGACCGGTGGTCGACACGTGCAGGACTAGGCTTCTTCTATCGTTTTCACGAGCACAGACCACGGTACTGGTGCAGTTCAATTGCAATCCGTATCGTCGATTAATCATTCACCATTGTTGGTTTTCAAAATTGATTTTTTAGGTTCCCGTCCGTTTTAGGCACGTTTTTATTTTGTTGTCTTCTACTTTCAAAGACACACCAAAAGCATCATTCAAACTATTTGATTCATTACAATTTCATTTTAGGAAAGTTCTTTGAACTTTGTATAAATCAGCTAGATTACCCACCTTTTTTTATAAAGAAATTCAGTAAAATAAAATAAAATAAATTTTATATAACAATTCATATGTAAAAATGGTTTCTTATGAAGTTTGGAACTTTTTAAAAAAAAATGTGCATAAATTAATTTTAACTTGTAAAAAAAGTTAATTTCGCTTCTTATTAGTAGAAAATTTCGTTTGGCATATTCCTATTTTATTATTCTGTTGCATTCTGGAATCTTTAGGTAAGTAAATGATCTAATTATAACACTTAAAAGACATTGCACGAATGCTCTAATCCGAAGAGTACGTCTGAATTGTAATGCTTTCAGAAATTACAAAATTGATTGATGAAAAAAATGTTTGGTGTCATTCATGGATGTTTGGTAATTTAGATTATAATAGTTGGTCATTGATTATGATTTTAACAAACTAGCTTTTTTGACGATAATTAAATTTAAAAGTTAATACACTTCTCGTTTTGTTTGACATTTTAGTAAAAAGAAATATTTTAATTACCATTTTACATATAATGAATCTATTAAATACTTTTTTCTTACTATATCTTTAATTATTTATCATCAAGTAAAAATATAAAATAAAAATAAAATAAAAATGATAGATGAGCGATGGGTTAATTAATATAGAAAAATAGAAAATATGGTGTTATTCTATCGTTTACACACAAGTTGGTGTCCTTATAATTTTACTATAAACTAAATATCTAAATGACGTCATTTCGTACAAAACCATTTTTGATCTAATAATATATCTAATTATGAAACATTACGTAATAGTATATTCCAAATAAATTTTATTGAAATTATATTTTTTTCCTTATTCAAACAATGACTCATAACTCATTGATATGTATTTTTAATTGAATTCATTATAACATTAGGTGTCATTTGTAATCATTTCAATAATATTTCAAATTATACAATTTTACTTTAAAACGTAACATTAAATTATTATGTTAAATACCTAAATTAAATAATAACTTACATTTTAAAAGTATCACTTCACAACATACATTACAGCATAATTAAAAATATATTGTTGGAGTCTTTTTTACATATCTTATCAACACACATTTTAATTTATCAACATCTAATTAAACGTTACTGTATCTGATGTTTGTCACGAGACATATTTATTTGTTTTATTGAATCAAGATTTTAAAATAGAAATTTTAACCTCCCAAACTTATAGTACAATATTTTCAATGTAAATTTTTAATACAATTACTATTAGATAACGTAAATATTATTTTTAAATTCATATTATATAGACAAAATAATTAAAAATATTCAAATGTATATAATAATAATAATAATAAATTAAATATTTAAAATAAATTGCAGTTGGAAGTTTTCTTAGATATTTAAATAGATAAATTTAAGCAAAATAAGATAATCTTAGATGAGAGTAGTATAAGGAGAATATGAATTGAATAAATGAAAATCATCCTTTTTCTTTAAATAGTAATATATATATATATATA
>Ga0209489_109651_pt1 | contig 11765 bp, 9 predicted proteins | sample SiratrowhiteBW_FD_187527 | JGI IMG/M metagenome (GOLD analysis project Ga0209489, IMG submission 187527) | Root nodule microbial communities of legume samples collected from California, USA - Siratro white BW (SPAdes) (version 2) | ecosystem: Host-associated > Plants > Roots > Nodule | place: USA... | reverse complement strand
TAAAATGTCTCGAGAAGAAAATGTTCCTAGTTGACCACTATACATTGCTAACATCAGAAAATAGAATAATTTAGATTCTCGAGTAACCGGCTGAGCCGATAACGTAGCTAACGTAGTGATAAATCCTGTTAATAAAAGGGGTCCTAGAGAGAGTCCATCTATTCCGAATCTCCAGTAAAAGTCAAAAAAATGAATTCATTTATATAAATTTCTTCCTCTAATTCATTATTTAAAAAATTATCTTAAAATCTATTTAATGAATAACGTGAATAACTAACTTATAAATAGATACTAATTTTACAACACTCAAATAAAAAAAATTCTAATAAATGAAACAAAACTATCAAAATAATTTATATTGAGTATTTTATTGTTTTATTACTTTTAGCTTTACGAGTGGTGTCTTGCTTGTACAGTAAATAATATAGTTCTTTTTCAAATATTTGTGAGCGACAAGATTTTAATGAATTATTTTTAAATTTTATTAGTTTAATTGCGTTACTATAACAATTAAATTAAAAGTAAATATAAAGTTGCGCTATGAACCTTTATATAATCAAATTAAAAGTACATTTAAAGTAATTTTAGTTAATTTTTATATAATCAAATTATATGTGTATCTATAAAAAAAATGAATTTTTATATAACCAAATAAGAGATACATTTAAAGTGGTTCAATTAATTTTCAGAAGTGCCTTTAAAATGATTTTAATTATTTTTTATATAACTAATTAGAATTACATATGAAATGAGTTTAATTAATTTTCCTATAACTAAATTAGGAGTACATCTAAAATGTTTTTGATAAATTTTATATATACCCAAAATAGTGTATTTAAAATGATTTTAATTAACTTTATAATTCTACTGATAATTAAATTGAAAGAGTATCACAATAACCGTTGCTAATTTTTTTTATTTTAGTAATAATTTTATTTTTATAAGTATTTTTAAATATGAATTACTGTAGGATGTTCAGGTAGATTATGAGAAAAAACATAATTTCATAACAATTAAATTGATAGACGTAAGTATATTATAACACAAATATTTTACTTTCAAAATAAAATGGTGTGTGTCGGTGAGGATTTGATCAAAACATGACAAGGATTTGAATGAAGCTGAAAGCGAAAGGAATGTGGCACTTAAACAAAACTAGCGTAGTGATAAATTGAAAGTGAAAACGTGCATATTTTAATTTGATTTTTTAAATTTAAAAGTTTTATTTTAATTTCTTAAAACATCTCTTTAAACTAAATTGATTCTTATTTCAACTTACTATACTATTTTGATCTATTCAATGAAGTATGAGTTTTATGACTTCAACTAATATTACCATCGTTAATAAACAAAAGAAATGATGAAATAATCTTATGCAAACATTTAAAAGATTAAAGTATCTTTTAAAATTTAAAGGATGCAACTGACTTAAAAATAAGATGAGGATGACAGATTTATTATTTAATATTTATTATATTTAGTCCAATTAATGCATGTAAAGTATAATCATATATTTAATATTAAATCCAATATTCATCTAAAACTGAAGACGATGATATCATTGTAATTGATTAGAGAATATTGAATTTCGTCGATGTAATTGAGTAAGAACAGATCCTGAAAAAACACAATAGAGAAGAAGAGAGTATAAAAAGGTGTTTACATGTTAAATTAAAGTGTCAGGCAACGTATATAAAAATGTTCTATTTTTTTCTTTAATAGGATAGAGAAAAACCAACACGTGATTAACCGTAGGGACCCTTCTCTATATATTAAGATAGAACTCAACCCACCTATTATCAACATATTCATATTATATATAAATAATATTCACATCTCATAATTAATAATAATACTTTGATATATATAAATAATTAATAATAATATTTTGATATATATATAAATTAATCTAAATCAGTTATTATAATTTATGCATGTCTACAAAATTAATTTATCCAAAATATATTTTAGCATATTTAAAACAATTATCTATATCTTTTATATTTTATCTTTTGCAATTATATAAAAAGTTACATACTAAGACTTCTTTGCATCCAACAAAAGATGAAACAAATATATTTTAGCATATTTAAAACAATTATCTATATCTTTTATCTTTTGCAGTTATATAAAAAGTTAAATACTAAGACTTCCTTGCATCCCACAAAAGTGAAGTTAGAAATAAATAAAAAATGGTTGAGAGAATCAATTTTGATACAGGAAGATAACAGTTAGAAAATCCATAAAATTTGTATATGAGAAACTTTTCTCACAAATTTGAGTTTAAATGTCTGAAAAGTTGAAATAATACAACATTTATTATGCTGTATTTCCTTTTACCGACAACTCACATTCAAAAGGACTCTACAGTAAATTAATTATATGTATCATATAATCAATCATGAGTTATATTTTATACTTATTTTCAGTTTTTTAAAAATATAATAAAATAATAATAATAATAAGATATAAATAATAAAAAGTTATTATAGTAGACCTAACTTTATATAATTTTTATTTATTATTTTTAATTAAAACCACTTTCATTTTTTTTTCATTTTCCACTGTATCATCTGAGAAAAATACAAATTCAAAGGGTACAGAAAAGGAACAAAACACTTTATTTTGCCCACTTTTTGATTTCTAAAATTATTTTCCTTAAACAACAATGTCAGATCTGTCATAAAAATGCAGTGACCAACGACAAGTTCTTTATTACTTTATTCTTTTCACTTTGTTTTGTTTAGGAAAAAGATAATTTCGCATCGCTCTTCGTGTTTAACTCGCATTTGACACTTAAATTTATTAATAAAATATTTTATATTAATAAAATAATAATATATATCAGTGTGTGGGAAAGGAACGTGGGAAGGCAACAGTGGTCTCCCTTTTGTTTATTTATACAATTCTTCTTTCCTCTTCTTTTCATCAGTGACTTCAACAACCAGCAACTTCTACGTAGCATCTCCTAAGATATCAGACATATTAGGCTTTTCCAAAAGAACAACGCAACCAGCGAGATGGCTCCTTCAGACAGAAACATGTTACAAAACTACGTTCCAGTTTATGTCATGCTCCCAGTAAGTCATGCACACAAACTAGTGTGTTTTTAAGCTACTTTTATTCCTATGAGTATGGAGACATAATAAATGACTATGCCAAGTATTTGCACACGCTAATTGTATCTTGTTTTGTTGTTTATCTTTCAAACTACTGTAGCTAGGAGTTGTCACTGTTGACAATGTCTTTGAAGACCCAAATGGCCTTAAAGAACAGCTCTTGAAGCTAAGAGCAACAGGTGTTGATGGGGTTATGGTTGATGTGTGGTGGGGGATCATAGAACTGAAGGGTCCTAAGCAGTATGATTGGAGAGCCTATAGGAGCTTGTTTCAGCTGGTTCAGGAATGTGGCTTGAAACTTCAAGCTATTATGTCATTCCATCAGTGTGGAGGGAATGTAGGAGATGTAGTTAACATCCCAATTCCCAAGTGGGTGCTTGACATTGGAGAATCTGATCCTGATATCTTCTACACCAACCGTTCAGGCACCAGGAATAAGGAGTATCTAAGTGTTGGTGTGGACAACAAGCCTATATTCCATGGAAGAACAGCCATTGAGGTGAACTAAGAGAACTAAGATTATCTTTCTTATAACTAGCATTCTTGTTATCAACTCCGCAAGAAAAATAGCTACTAAGGAACATATGAACGTGTCATGTGTATATTTTCCTTCCATAAATGCGTGTCATTGAAAAGAATTGACCTGATCTGCTTGATAATCTAATTAGTATAGTGTTATTAATATTGACTTACTAAAAAACAAGGAAACTGATTCAGTTTATTAGGTTGAAGTTCTCAGTTATCGGTTTAACTTGTATAATCCTACTCCCAAAAGATGCTAACTAAACTGAATCAGCCTTGCTATGCAATCCTCTTTCCATCAATATCACACGTAAGAAGAAATAAATGTCAATAAAACAAGATAAACATATTCATTCTATGTGGGAAAGTTCAAGTCCTCACTAACAATCATTTATAGCAATAGGCTAGACATGTTTCAGATAGACTTCTACATGTTCAGATATAGGAACAATGATCTTGATTATTACACAGCATGTTTAAAGTTGTTGGTGTATGCAGATATACAGTGACTACATGAAGAGTTTCAGGGAAAACATGTCAGATTTTTTAGAATCTGGGCTTATTATAGACATTGAAGTGGGGCTTGGCCCAGCAGGAGAGCTCAGATATCCCTCTTATCCGCAAAGTCAAGGATGGAAGTTTCCTGGTATTGGAGAATTTCAGGTGAGTCTGGTCTTAGCTTTCCAAAACAAGTTGTTTCTCATTCAAACTGGAATTTGATTATTTGAACAACTGAAGCATCATAAGAATGAAATTCTGCAATGTGCAGTGCTATGACAAATATTTGAAGGCAGATTTTAAAGAAGCTGTAGCAAGGGCTGGCCATCCTGAATGGGAACTACCGGATGACGCAGGCCAGTACAATGATAAACCAGAATCTAGTGGATTCTTCAAATCAAATGGCACATATGCTACTCTGAAAGGGAAGTTCTTCTTGACTTGGTATTCAAACAAATTGCTGATTCATGGTGATCAAATCCTAGAGGAGGCCAACAAAGCTTTCCTGGGCTGTAAAGTCAAATTGGCAATCAAAGTAAACTTTATAGCACCCCAATTAATAGTCTCCTTCATTTTCTACCAAGATGATTAACCTCTGATCATGATGACAGGTGTCTGGAATCCACTGGTGGTACAAATTTGAAAGTCACGCTGCTGAGCTTACTGCTGGATATTACAACCTTAATGATAGAGACGGATATCGTCCAATTGCAAGAATGCTATCTCGGCATCATGCCATTTTGAACTTTACGTGTCTTGAGATGAGGGACTCAGAACAAAGCTCAGATGCCAAAAGTGCACCGCAGGAGCTCGTTCAGCAGGTAGTGCGTTAAATTTTTCATAAGTTTAAAGCTTGTTCTGCTTCTTAAAGATGATGCCAAGTGTAAATGCTCTGTATTATAGTGGTTAAATTGCCAAACATGAACACATGCACAGGTATTGAGTGGAGGTTGGAGAGAAGGCATCCAAGTTGCTGGAGAAAATGCACTTCCAAGGTATGATTCCACAGCATACAACCAAATCATACTGAATGCAAGGCCACAAGGCGTCAACAAAAATGGCCCTCCAAAATTAGTGATGTTTGGAGTAACATATCTCCGTCTATCAGATGATCTACTGCAGCAATCAAACTATGATACATTCAAAAAATTTGTGCTAAAGATGCATGCAGATCAGGTAAGCAGTGCTTATAAGATGATATTTTGTGAACTTTCTTCAAATGCATAACTACCTTGGAGCCTCTAATCCTGTTCCCCTAAAATTACAGGGTTACTGTCCAGACCCTCAAAACTACAATCATGTCATAACACCATTGAAGCCATCGGCACCAAAGATTCCCATTGAGGTTCTTCTTGAAGCGACTAAACCAATACCCCCATTCCCCTGGCTTCCAGAGACAGACATGAATATTGATGGTTGATTTCCCTATGTTGCTAAGAGTAATTAAAGAATCTGCTGGGAATATAGATACCGTTCAGGATATAAATAAAGCACCCAGCCACAAGATCAGCAGTACTAAGAATAATGCCATGAAGTAGCAATGTCTAAACATCGAGGCAGTACTAGCGTGTGTACTTTTCATGTGTGTATTCCAATATATGAAGTTAATGAACTATTTTATCAAACTTGCATCAGTGCTGCTTATTGTAAACTAAAATTATCTGTCTCTACAATGGTGAAAAACTTGCTCGTGCAGCACATTTTGAGAATCAACTTACTTGCGTATGATGTTAGACCCTTATTATTATTATTATTATTATTATTATTATCCAAATGTGTTTAAGTGTTTAAAACAAACTTAATCTTTTAAAAACTATATGCCCAATCCAAATAACTGTAAATTATATCACAAGTACCTTATCCAGGGGATAAAATCCTATTACAAATTAGCTTTCCATGACAACTAGATTTAGAAAAAGTATCTAACATTAGAGCTTAGAAGAACACATGAACAATAAACTTTAGACAGATCTCTAACTACAGTCAAGTTACAAATTTATGACATATATTAGCAATGATGCTTTGGCATACCATATACCAGTGATAATAACACATACATATTGAAGTTTTATGGAATTTGAGTTTTATCATGTATTCATTGCTAATTATTTAAAATTTACAAGACATCATTTTCTTAAAGTCCTTGTCTTCCTCAAGTTTTTTCTCTAGAAGTGAAACTGCACAACTAGTTAAAATAAAACCTACACGGATATTTGCAAAAAACTACCAGGTTAAAATTTCCGGGTTGGTCAAGATGGTGGGGTGGGGTTGGAAGGGGATGATTTTGCATTCAATTGCAATTCATTATATAAGTTTGAATTTCTAAGCTACATTTCATTTTAAAGCTGTCATCTTATTTTAATTCTCCCTTTACTCCATTATTTAATCTCTGTCATTCTTTCTATTTCTGTCGTCTGTTATTCCAAATCTCTGTCATTCTTTCTATTTCTGTCGTCTGTTATTCCAAACACACCTCTTGTATTCTAAAATACTTCCATTCATTGGTCTTTCCATCTCAGGTGTCACCATAATCAGGTACAATACTTCAAGAGCATTTTGTTTGTGAATAACAACTGTTTGAGAACTTCCTTGGCTGTGGTTGTTGTTAGGACTTCCACAGAAGCACACAGAAAATGATTTAGTAATGAATATATCATATCCTTCTATTTGAGCACAAGACAAAACGGTTGGGATGTTAAGGTATGATGTCTGTTGAATTTGAGTTTGACATGCTTGGTAGTTGACTTCCTGTGTACAAGTACTGGAAACTTGAGCTTCTTTTATAATTAGAAAGTGCCTCCTAGTATTAGGGCTTTGAGGCAAAAGAAAACACTTCATATTACCGATACGTTTCAGTTTTTATTTTTCAGATTATCAACTTCCTTTCGTAAGTAGCTTCTTTTTCTAGCTATCAAATTTCCAAGGACCAAAATTTGGTATTTTCATTTGAATTTTATCTACTATTTCATCAAACTTCCATCAGCTCACCAATATCCACCACATGAGCATAAGCCATCTCTAAAATGGTGGAACCTACTAATATCTCGCATGATAATCTCCCGATTTGTGAGCTTAGAAATCATTTTTATTACTGTGTGGCAATCTCCACACACACGAAGATTCTTGGTTATCCTTATTGTGGTCCCCGGAGCAGTGTTAATAAGAGCAAAAGCAAGTGCCAACCTCTCGCTATGATCCCAAAGCATTTTCTCCTTTATTTCCTCCTCAACATCGTAAAGAACTGAAGTAGTGTCAGGTTTGTATCCAGCTTTCTTCAGCTGCTCACTCAAGTCTTTCAATTTGGCATAAATATCATCCGACTGTTGGTGGTAAGTATCCCCAACAAAAAATTGATGAAACATCTTATTTAGCTCAACAAAACTATAACTAGGTGTTTTCTTCAATCTGCTTTTTTTCACCAATGCCCTCACATTTTCTACATCCTTCCACCGTCTCTCAGCAGCATAGATGTTGGAAAGGCAAACATAGCCACTCGCTGCATTTGGATTCAATTCAAAAAGCTTCTGTGCCGAGATCTCTGCTAACTTGACATTTCGATGCAATCTGCATGCTGAAAGAAGAGCAGTCCACACATCCTCATTGGGTTCTTTCATACTCTCTATAACTGCATATGCTTCATCTAAGTACCCTGCTCTGCCAAGTAGATCCACTAAACATGAATAATGAGTGGGTCCAGGGTCTACATTATAGACTCTAGTAATTTTATAGAAAATTTCTTTACCCTCATCCACTAATCCAGAATGACTACAAGCAGATAAAACCGCAGTGAAAATGCCCTCATCTGGAGTCACATTTGTACCTAACATTTCGTAAAAAGTGGAGACGGCTTCTCTTCCCCTCCCATGAATTCCAAATCCAGTAACCATAACAGTCCAAACAGCCAAATTTTTCTCAGGCATCTCATCAAACACACAACATGCACAAATTAAACTCCCACAGTTTGCATACATGCCAATAAGTGCAGTTCCAACAGCTACATTCACTCCATAGCCCCTCTTAACAATATATGAATGAACAGAAGTGCCCAACCGCAAAGCCGAGATTTGATTACAAGCCCCAAGCACTGAAATCACAGTCACCTCATCCGGCACTGCACTTCCCTCAACCATCCGACCAAAAAGCTCAAGAACTTCGAAAGCATCCCCACCTTTCTCATACCCGGATATCAAAGAATTCCACGACACAATATCCTGCACTATCAACCCTTCAAACAACTTCCTTGCACAAGATATAGACTCACAATTGCAGTACATGTCAATAAGTGAATTCACCAAAAACTCATTATGCACTCTCCCATTCCCAACATTTCTAACGACATAACCATGAATCTCTTTACCCACCTTCAAATCCATAACATCCCCGCAAGCAGAGAGAAGAGCAAGCAAGGTGGTCCCATCTCCCACAACGCCAACCCTCCTCATCTCCCCAAAAATCTCAAAAGCACCCTTAGCCTCACCGTTCTTCACACACCCCGACACCATGGTGTTCCAAGAAGTCAAGTCCCTCATAGGCATGTTATCAAACACCACCTGCGCAGCTGCCACGTCACCGAACTTCAAGTACATCGAAAGTATCGAGTTCCCCACGTAAACATCCTCCTCCAACCCACCAACCACCACCAAAGCGTGAACCTTTCTTCCAATTCCGCGAAGCAGAAGGTCCCCACAGGCCTTGAGGACAAAAGGGTAGGTGAAATTGTCAGGCTTCTGTCCAAAACGCAACATTTCACGGTAGAGAACCAGGGACCTAGCGGGAGAGTGCTTGCAGGCGTAGCCCCTGATCATGAAGTTCCAGAGAAACGAGTTCTTTAGCACAATTTGGTCGAAGATGAGTTGGGCATGCGGCATGTGGCCGCAGGCAGCGTAACATGCGGCGAGCTTGGTGGCGAGATAGGTGTTGTGGCGGAGGGTGCCGGCAGTGGTGACGTGGGCGTGGAGTTGCAGAGCTTGGGTTAAGGATTTGGAATTGGAGAGTGATTGCAGCAAGGTTCCACATTGTAGAGAATTGAGGGTGGTGGTGGAACAAGGTTTGGGAAGAAGAGCTGTTGTCTTGAGTAGTGACATTGAGATTCAGAATGTTCTTCCATGAAAGAGAGGAGTAGGAGGAACAAGTACCAGAAACAAGGGAGAAGGATTGTGTTAAACAAACAAAATAAATGTATAAAAATATAAATAAACACCAAATCTGGAGATGCGGGGTATCGATCCCCGTACCTCTCGCATGCTAAGCGAGCGCTCTACCATCTGAGCTACATCCCCACATAATATTTACTACATGTAATATATTATTTATCTTAATATATACTGTTAGTTTTTTTTCTAATTTCATGTACTTAAGAACATTGTTTGATGTCTAATGAAGCAATTTTCCTAACTTCATAGTCCTGACTCTAGAGAAACTTTGCTTGTGTTATTCTAATATAGTACATTGCGAAAGGTGCTTTAAGACACATAAAATAAAGGTAATAGAGGTATATTTTAAGTTCATATAAATAATTTTTTTTTATTAAAAACGAGTTTTTAAATTTTGTACTTTTGTTATAATTTTTTAGTACTTAATATTAGTTATATTTAATTTATAACCAAAAAACATTAAATATTAATTAAAATAATTACATTGATTTTAAGTGTATTATTTCAATCAAGTAATATATTTTATTTTTTTATAAATGAGATAACCACTTATTTTCGATGAACAATAATTTTTATATTATTTTTAAGAAAAAAAGAAGATAGACGTTTAATTTTATAATATGCTTTTGACATGTATTAATGCATATATATATATATATATATATATATATATATATATATAATATAGAATTGTACAGAAAAATATGATAGCAACTTTGTTGAAAGTCACAAATTTTTATTAAATTTAGAGTATTTCTAAATTTGGATAAAAAGATTTAAATATATCTTCTAAAATCTACTTTTAAATATGAAAATATGACTATATTTAAATTATATCTAGTTATTTTTATTAAAATATCTCTATATATTAATAAAGTAAAAAGAGTTTATAATTATCTTTAAAATTATTTTCAAATTAATTAAAAATCTATAATAAATTTTTTATAGTATAAATAGAGTTAGGACTTTATAATTTATAATAAGCAAATCTTATTATTAAGTCAACAAATGTTATTAACGATTTAATAACATTTTACAAATATTAAATGTACATATTATTTTACTAATAATTATCATACATGAAGATCTTACAGTCAAAATATTAGTTTAATAATAAGAAAGATTGTGTGAAAGTACTTCGTAAACTTGGTAGAAGCAGCATCACCGTTGAAGGTGCAAAGAATGAAGAAGAAAACATTGCGAGTTGAAGTCGTATGAGTTACGGAGTTAAAAAAAAAATATTTCTTAATTAATAATTAAAAAAATTAAAGTAATAAAAATTTACCGTAATTTATTCAAAAAAACGTTAGAATTTACAAGGAATTTGAAAGAGCCCACTACGTGTGTTGTATTTTACGGGATGTTTTGCATCCTCCATTAAAAAATCCTGATTAAAATTAATATTTTCTGTAGCGAGTAAAATTCTTAAAAATAAAAAAATTATATAAAATCCAAAAACATAAATAAGATTAAAGGAATATTACTAAATGAAAAATTTTTATTAATATGATTTAATAACATTTTATCAATATTAATTATACCTTATCTTATTAATAAATTTATGGTAACTTTTTTACCTAGTATTTAATAATTACATCTATAAATATTACTAAATTTTTTTAATAACTTTCTTTTAATAGAAAATATTACTAATGTTTTTAATAAAAAAATTACTAAAAATTGTTAGTAATTCTTTAATGAAGATAATCTTCTAAAAACGTACTAATTGTTTTATTAATATTCCTTTTTCATAGAAAAATATTGTAAAAATGGTACTAATTATAATTGTTTTGCATCTAATAAATATTTTTCTACTTTATTAAATATTATAAGTTATTTATTTTAAAAACAAAATAAAATGTTATTTTTAACAAATATTAAGTGCACCATACCATCAATTAGTATAATTATGATTAGTGCACTTCATCCAGAATCATCACTACTATTAGATTCTCTTGCTCTCTCCTAAATAAGAAATATTAACTATAATTTTGATATAATGGTAAATTTTTTATTTATTCTTTTTTCAATCAGTAAAAATATAAATTAATGAAAAGTAGAAAGAAGTGCACAAGTCAATAAGATAATAGAGAAAAACAGTGTCTTAGTGCTAATAGAGAAGAGTGGAAGGATATGAAAATGTGATTCTTAACATAGTAGAAACTTGATGATTGTTATATCAGATAAAAGAAAGTTCCTGCTTCGTAACTTGTTTAAAATAAATTTTTAAATTTATGTTATGATGTTTTAAACATTTTTAACTTATTTTTGTTTTGTGTTTTGTTTTATGTCATTTTAAATTTGTAACGATAATGTGTTACATGTAACGGATAATTTAATAGTTGACGAAACTTCATAATTAGCTACTAGTTTTAAAATACTCTAATGATTATTTTATTGTAAATTCTTATCAAAACAACTATAATTATATCTTAACATGACGTGACGAGAAATATATATATATATACATATA
>Ga0209489_109649_pt1 | contig 11770 bp, 11 predicted proteins | sample SiratrowhiteBW_FD_187527 | JGI IMG/M metagenome (GOLD analysis project Ga0209489, IMG submission 187527) | Root nodule microbial communities of legume samples collected from California, USA - Siratro white BW (SPAdes) (version 2) | ecosystem: Host-associated > Plants > Roots > Nodule | place... | reverse complement strand
AAATGATTACATACAAGTCTATAACTCAGTCATCACACATAACACATCAATTTCATCAAACAACAACCAAAATGTTCTCACATATTTCTTTCTAACATCATTACTTAAAACAGTTCAATTAATTATATCAAATCACAATAAATAACCAAATTCAATCAGTGCTCAAGGACCAGTCAGACCTGCAAGAAAGACTTGAGCACTGATAATCATATATATGAGTCTTTTATTCTAGGGTTCTATTTGAAAGTAAATAACTAAAATAAGTTACTAGCTTCCCTTACCTGATGAAGATCTCTACAACAATTCTCCACCTGAACCTGATAAAGATGTTAATCTCAAAATCTAGGGATCTAGAAAAAGTTATCAGAACAAAACCAAATTTTAGTATAATCTTAATTAAGTTGAGAGAACTAAGATTGATGACAAAAAACCTAAGGAAAATCAGAGATTAAGGGATCTATAGAGCAAATACGAACTTACTCTGTTTGAGATTCTGACCAGTTAGAAATGATCCTTAACTCTTTAGCTACTGCAGGATATATTTAGATTTTAAAACAGATGATGTATGGATGGAGAAAAACTAGAGAGAAAGAAGAGAAATTTTTGAGAAAGTAATAAAGAAGCAAGGGGGTGATTAAAGGGGAAGATAATCTGGAGGTGCAGGGCGTCACAATTGCGGATTTTTTTTTTCAACTGTACCCACAACTTTGTTTTGTTGCATTTAACTTTATTTAACTTAGTTAGATATGTATTTTGTAATTTTACAATAAAAAATAATGTTATTGTTCAACTAAAGAGTGAACAGTAAATTTATACGCAAGTATTTAAATATTCATAAAACGCAAATAAAGGTATGTATCTAAAGATAACTCTTATCCATTTAAAAAAATTCATTAAATACCTATTATGATTTTATCCATAATTAGATGTTTTTTTTTTCTACACTTCAATAGAAAATGAACATTACAATTCTCTACTTAAATGTTAACCCTATGAATCAGTGAATGGATCAATAAATAAAAGACATAATTTTAATAATTTGTATGGTTGGGTTGCATGCGGACAAATCATCTACATCTATCATTGTCTATGAAATATAACCGTACACTTGGGGCCTAAAGATTATATCTTTGTCTATCTTTTTTGTGGAAACTAGCTAGAGTATGAAAATGATAAAGAAACCCTAGGAAGGTATTTTTTTTCTTCTTCTTTCTTAAACTTAATTTATATAGGTTTTAAATCATGTCTTGGATTTTACATTAAGAGTAGATTAAGGATGTGTTCACTAGACAAACTTTTCTATAAATGTTTTTAGGAAATAAAATAATTTTCTTACAAGTTAAAAATACATTATTTACTAGTTAATTAATAAATTTTTCAGATTAATTTGATGAATATTATTTTAATATAGACATAAACTAATTTTAATTTATAAAAAAATGATTTTTTTCTATTCTTGAAATATTTATGAAAAAATCACTTTAAAAAAATCTAAATCTTATTTTCGTGAAAAAAAATTATTAAAAAAAAGTATTGAAAAAATGTAATTGCATCGACTCACATTAATAAAAATTGACCCATTTAGTTATTAATGTATAACATATTAATTATTCATTTAATAATCTTATCACTAATATTTAAATAAATCAGTTACATCAACTTTTAAGTTATCATTCTCAAAACAAAAAGAGAGATCAAGGTCATGGTCCCAAATTTTAATTTTTATTTATTATTATATCATATGCTTCCATCACAACTGTTGATTTGACCAAGCTTTTGGAGACATAACATAAGTTTGAATATCATTTTAGAGCTTATATTCAGAGAGTCAATTTATTCTTTTAATTACTTACATAAAGATGTTCCATTTTTTTCCCGTAAAAACAATTAGTATAAAATTTAATGTTAACAATTCTAAATATGGTCTTTCAATATTGAATATCTATGAGATAATGTTTTTGAAAAATTATTACAATGATAATTTTAAAAAATATATACAAATTAATAAGTTGTGTTTAGCAGGATTATTAGAAAGAAGTAACGTTTAAAAACATAATTTCATATTTTATTATTTTTTAATTTAATTATGTTGAATTCGATTCTTACATTTGTGTATTAAAATATGACTTTCACTTTCTTATTTTTTTAATAGAATCAAATTTGTTTAACAATTTTACATATTAAAACATAAATTTTATTTAAAAATAATAATATTATTTTTATAAGGAATAATCAAATTATACCGGTACAATTTTTTTATTAAATGTTAAAACGCTAATAATTTTATATAAAGATTTAATTTGATTGATCAACCATTAAATTATAGTTTCACATTATCATGATTATCCATATCAAATTATTTTTACCTTAATATATTCTGAAAATATATATTAAATTGATTTTGATTCAGATAAAGAAACATAAAATAATTTTACATTAGTATAAAATTTTGTACACATAATCTGTGTAAAAGAAATTTTCACTCTAACAATAAGATTTGAAAAAAAAAATGACTCAATCCAAAAATATTGAATAGTATAATATTTAGTAAAAGTTATATTTTAATTTTATCTCATGTTGCATGTAATTTTTGTAAAATGAATAAAAAGATTGTACAATAGTTGATCATTTGAAGGGGAAAAAATTGATGGAATTATGATGGAACATATTATATGAATAACATGTGAATGAATTAATGGTACCATAAAATATTTAAAACTTACATGCTCCTGTCCATCCATTTTGCCTTTTCTCATTTATTTTTACATGAAGCTATGGGTTGCATGAATGAAATTAATGTTGTTTGCTGTGTGTTTAGAGGCCTGTAGCCAATTTCTATGAAAAAACTAACTTTTTCATTTGTCCATGTCCTTAATACAAAGTTTTGAATAAAAGATAATTAACATATAAAATACATAAATATTATTAATGAGAAAAGAATGAAGTGATTCCAAAATTAACTTTAAAAAAAATACTCTAATTTGCTCTACATTTTCTTTTAATTTAATAGTGTAAGATAAATTACTTCCTACAAATGTAAACACTGATGTGATTTTTAAAAAACATTGACTCAAATCAAACAATAGAAAGGTGAAATAATAATATAAAACATATATAAGGTGGAAGCAGAAGTTGCCTATTTTGCAGTAAAGAAAAGAAATCAGAAGAAAAACTCATTCAGATAGCATGATGTGTATACAAGGATAGTGTCTTCTGATCAATAGTTTATAAATAAGATGAACAGCTCCAAAAGAATGGAAGGTATGTTGAAAGTATTACAAAAAAATAAACAACCTTGAATAATTTAATTCTAATAATTTGATATCTTATGTATGGTCCACATTAACTGCACATAACTTAACATGATTTCTTGTGTATGGACCATTTAACTGCACATAACTTAAACAAGCAAGAACAAATATCAAAATCTGTAAACCAAAGAATTGGAAGACAATCAGAACAACATTCCCACCAGGCTTATGTTGTTTGTTGGCTGACGCAGGTGTTTGACAAGGTTGTTATTCAATCTGCCAGTCCCTTGTTTCTCTAGCAGTTGATTCCACACTGCTCAACATCAGGACCAGTGACTTTGGTGGTAAAAGGGTCGATTCTGACCCAAAGCAGAGAGAAAATGGATGCAAGAAGAATGGACCAGACCACCACAATGGTTGGTGTTCTGTTCTGGCGTCCCATGAGACCTTTGAGGAAGGGGTAGAGATGGATGATCACCCAGAAGGCAAAGAAGAGCTTACCAAAGAGGGGACCCCATGATTGGTAGCCACTGTTGATGGCATAGGAGATACCTGCAACAACTCCAACCAGGTTTATGATGAGAAGTGTTGTGGGAGGGATGAGAAGGGTTGTCCATTTGAACATGTAGAGTTCTGCAAAGTCTCCATCTTCATCTGATGCCTTTGAGGTAACAGTGAAGTTGGTGTCAATTCCAGCAAGCACTTTGAGTAGACCTTGGAACACGGCGAAAAGATGGGCCGAAACACCACCGATAACCCAAAACTGTTCGTTTCTCCACCACTCATCAATGCCAACACCACTCCACCTCATCTCAAGGATACCGGTGGCGAAGATGGACAGAAAGAGAGAGATAAACCATATACTTGCAATGTTACTAATCTGCAAACAAAAATGAAAGGTTCAGTGTTGTGTTACACAATATTACATTATGAGAAGTTATATATGTTTGTATAAGAGATGCCACAGTTTCAAAGTCTCGTGTAGTAGTGAAGGCAATTTGTGGGAGGACAACCTAGGAGAATTACAATGTAGGATATTAGGATGTCCTCACTAATATATTTCCAATTATAGGATGAAATAAGTCACAGTTAACCAAAAGAATTCTTAGCCAAGAAAACATGCTTATGAGTGAATTTGATCATTGAGAACAGTATCCAAATCAAAGCTACAAGGAATATGCTATATATAGAATACACTGAAGTGTTAATGAAGAAATCACAAACCTGTGGAATAATGAACTTGTTAGTCAGGAGACAGACTGCAGGTAAGGTACAATACATGAGAAGGGGAATGGAAGTGACTGGATAGATTGTGGTGTTCACATATGCAAACCTCTCCAGCCACTTTAGCCTTCCACTATAACCATACCAGATGGGGCAATGCCGACTCAGAAGAATTTCGACCGAACCTAAAGCCCATCGAAGCACTTGGTTCAGACGATCGGAAAGATTGATTGGAGCAGAACCTTTGAACGCTGGGAGCTTGGGCATGCAGTATATAGACCTCCAACCACGAGCATGCATCTTGAATCCAGTAAGAATATCTTCTGTGACAGAACCGTAGATCCATCCTATCTGTGGAATGGAAATCAAAACAGCGATTATCTTTGAGGATCACACATTAGAAAGAAAGAATTAAGGCTCCCCCACAACTTTGTGTAAAGAGGGAAATATATTAGAGATCTCTCTAATATACTGATTCATACTTTATCATATTTAAGTCTAATCTGAATGCACTAATCCGCTAACAATAAAATGATAATGAGACATAAAAGAGCCTTAAACATAACTCGTACCTCACTTCCCCATTCTGTTTTATCCTCATAACCACAACTAATAACATGAATTGCCTCCTTAAGAAGAGTTTCTGGAGTTGCAGACTGAGGAACACCGCCATTTTCCATGAGTGTAGAAGCAACAAAGACAGCAGACTGACCAAACCTTTTCTCAAGGCTCATCTGTGACATGAGTAGTGATTTCTCATCGTCAAATCCGGCACCTAAATAGGAAGGTTGTATAAGAAATTGGTTTAGTAGTTGAAAACAACTAAGAATAACACACCACGGAATTTTTAAAATAACTAAGAATAATGCACAGCATTAATAAGGCATGTGCAATTTTATACATAGGCCAGTCACTTTAAGATGTTATGGGAAGATAAGTTCAAGTTCTCACAAAATCTTGATAGCTTGCTACCACACACTTTACTTTAGAAATAGATATACGAATCTTCATACATCATCAATATGTGGCAAAATATAGTTTACAAGGCATTCGTACCAATGAAAGCACACAGACCAAAATTGATAAAATTAAAAAGGACAGGCATACCTTCCACCCCTTCCTCTATGTCGTCAAGACTGAAGATGGGCACAGTTGGGTCAGCATTCTTGCTAGACTTTTTCTTGTCTGATCCTTTCTTGCTAGATTTTGAGCCCTTTTTCCGGTTACCACCGCAGAGTGAAGAGACCAACCCAGGCTTTTTATGCTTAGGTTTAATAGGGGGCTCATAGCCATATAATGCTGTTCTATTGAATACACACCCAGTACCCACATAAACAGGTCCTTGAATGCCATCCAAACCTCTCAAATTTATCTGTTCAGAAAGAGACAAGTTGTGGAAATAAGTATCACAGAAGTTAATGCTAATATATGTGAACAAAGGATCATCCTTGCAGCAGGAAGTTGAATATAATTATGTTAAATCTTTGATCTAAACCTCAGATGAGTATGATGCGAGATACTTACATCAAAGAAAACAGTATTACGGTTGGCATATCGATCATTCTTATCAATACCGTCAAACCTCTGTGGGAACTGGACATAGCAAACATTTTTTCCAAGGTTTGGATCCATCATAAAGCACATAGCTTCCCTCAACGCTTTACTATTGTTTATGTAGTGATCACAATCAAGATTCAATAAGAAAGGTCCATTAGTAAGGACAGCTGACACTCGAACCTGAAACAGTTATAGGAACCACCTGTGGTGAGACAAATACACGGGTGAAGATAATAAGTAATTTCCAAATTTTCTTTAGTTACTCACAAGTGCATTCATGGCACCAGCCTTCTTGTGATGTTGGAACCCTGGACGCTTTTCACGAGAAACATAGACCAAACGTGGAAGTTCATTACCCTCAGTGTCAAGTCCTCCACTTTGGCCCAAGAAAACCTGCAGGTAGAGAATGAGAACTTAGTGAATGACATGCTTATTATAACACCCCTAAATTCCTGACAAAATCTTATTCCATGCCATTTTTCAAACGGAAATTCACAAGAGCCAAACATTAGAAACAATAGATATGTTAATTTCATCCCACTAACATTACTGTATCTATGTAGACGAAACTTTTTGATAATTCCAAAGTAATGAATGAAAAATGAAAGGTTGTTGTAAGGTTCTTGACCATAAGTATTCAACCAACCAAAAAAAAGTTAAATAAACAAGTAAGCAAACTACCTGAATCATTCCTGGATGGTCTCTCGTGTTGTTTCCAGGCCATGGCGTACCATCTTGCATCACCCATCCTTCTTCAGGAATCTTTTGTGCCTTTGCAACAAGTCCATTGACACGGATTTTAAATTCTTCATATTCTCTCTGTGAAACAGAAAGAGCAATTGATCTTAAAATGTGCCCATAAGAAATATGAGGATAGTAGGTACATGAGTAACCAGACTGCAGGATAGTCCATTTGTAGGTCGATCTCTCACCTTCATTGCTCTTCGATCTTTGACAAATGATGGTTGAACCTTATCTTTCAAATAGTCAATCTTCAGTGCAAAATACCACTCAGGTGCCCGGGGTTCAATGTTATATTTCTTGCAGAAAGGAACCCATTTCCTTGCAAATTCTGAAGTCTCAGCCAGTGCTTCAAATGTCAACATAGCAGCACCATCATCAGAGACATAACAGGACACCTTATCCACTGGGTAGTCAACAGCAAGTATAGATAGTACAGTGTTAGCAGTCACAAGTGGAGGCTCTTTTAATGGATCAACAGTACTGACAAAAATGTCAACAGCTGCTAGCTGCGATGGTTCCCCTTCTCGATCATATCTGCAACTCACACGGTGCTTGTATTAAGAGAATATCATAATGAAAAGGAAAAAATTGAAACATCTCAAATGAAAGATTATACACAAAGAGAAAGTTCTGATCATCAAAAGAGGCCCTACCTTAGTGCAAGTCTGTCAAGATATGTTTCACGGTTTACAGGGAGCCATTTGGGGAACTGATCCAATATCCAAGATATAGCAAACCAAATCTCACATATAACTGATATCAACCACAATGCATATGCATTTGGCACAGGATTTGTTATTCGATAATGCAGAAATATGCATAGGATAACCAACCGCAGAGCAATGACCATACGGTATGGATTGATCCTAGATGATGGAATAGAAACCTTTCTTGAGAGAGGTTGCCGAGCCTCATCATTCCTGCATAATAAAAACAAATTATTTAGTCCTGTCTCACACAGAATCTGAAGACCGAGTATCATACTTTAACAGCCAAAAAGCAAAATAACAGTGATTATGGAATAAATCACACATGACATTCAAAAAAGCTCCTTTATACCAACAGACAGAGCTAAGAGAAAAGATAAACACAACAGAAATGAAGCAGCAAAAATTCTCGTAATTAAATGAAGTACTTACAACAAGGAATCATCCACAAGCACATCAGTACTAGCATCAATATCTACAGCTCCTCTTTCAGATGCAGCTTGGCCTGTGCTCATTGGAGCAGCATTCTTATCCTGCTTCATTTTCCAGCCATCAACTCTTTCTTTCCATGCCACATTGCCCAATCCGGGATCCCCAACTCTAATATTTGCTGCACAAATATAATAACCAAACACAAAAAATCAGAAAGCTAAGCAAAAAAGAAATGTATAACCATGACACTATTTGAAATTGTGAATAGTTCAAGGAGGAGGGTGGTGGGAGGAAATACGTGATTGATTCATGTCAGACGAATATTGAAGATTGTGGACACGCTTCCCACGGCCACCAGGAGATGCCATTGATAGCCTCTCAGGTGAGGCTGCAGATAATTCTCCAGAAACCTGAAATGGAAATATACCAAAAAAGTTGAATTTCAAACTCCATTCAGAGATCCTTGCTAAAAGGGTAATGATGGATAAAGTGGACAATTTCAAGGGTTGGGTGTGGGAGTGGCAAAAAGTATCACAGAGGAACATAGTTGAACTACCTCCTGTCCACCGGAGAGCATAGGAATGTGATTGTGCGAAACTTCCTTATCATAATTTGGAGCACCAACCTCCTCTGCTCTACCATATGCCATTTGCCAGCCCAACATGCGCTCGGCAATCTTCTGTTTTTGGTTCTGATGTTCAGAATTGTAAGTGAAGTCACTTGCACCATCATCAGCAACCCCATCCTCTTCCCGGTCTCCAAGAATAGCAGGACTACCTAGAATTGTTAAAGTAAGCAGGGTAATTACTAATTAGTTTGGAAGGTAGAGGTCCTGCATATATGGACTAGGGATAGCAGATCAAAACAGAAAAATTTATATCATGAAATATACATTGTGTGGAAGAACAATTTTATTTTGGAGGTAAACAATCGAATAGGTGGAAACAAAACGATGTTGTGTTTTTGGGGCACTGATAAGGAAAGCAAATTTCTTGAACATAAATCTGATTATTCTATGATTTTGGATTGCAGTTTGCACTATGCATATCAGCAAACCTTTGATAAGTTAATCACTGATTCACTAAGAATCAGGGTCTCCTTGATTAAGGCTTTTTTTAGTGGCTTTAGTAGTCTAAAGCTTGTCATGGCTATAGAAGTTTGAGTAATGTAGTTCATTGAGAAAATTCTCTTCAAACAAAAGGCTACATTTTCTCTAAAATAAAAAGCTAGTACTAGCATCTTATAAATCTCCTCGAGCATATAAAAATCTTCCCTCACTTTTTTCTTACAAATCTTGCTCTATATGCTTAAATAATATTGACAAACAACGATTTGATCCTCACTTACCTTTGTGTCTCTTGTACCTGGTCTTGCACTGAGGGCAAGACTGATTTCCATCCTTCCTTTCATATTCATAGCAGGGCCTGCAGACAGGGAAAGCACAAACATCGCAAGCACTGAAGGGGTTGCCATCCACATTGTTCCCAATATTATCACCACAGATCTGGCAGACTTGGCCACCCAATGCATTCATTGGCTTTGCCTGCTCATTGGAAATGGTACCAAAATGCATCATTGAACATCATCAATTAAAAGTAATGGCAATTTAAGGAATAATCAAGCAGAAAATTCATATAACATTTAACTCACCCCAGCTTCTCCTTCTGACTCCATCATATACTCGTACTAAGCTCTATCCAGATGCCAATTATAACGGATCAAAAGACAGTTCAAGCTCAACAAGATACACACATTACTTAAAAGCACTGTGCACTTCCTAATTGCTCAGAAGATCAGTTGAAAGATTCCTCTCTTCTATTCTACTCAAGTTCCATTTCAGAAGCAGCTCCCTTCACTTGGTATAGAAATTGAAGCTCGGATCTGTATAAGACCAATGGACAATAACATGAATCAGATCACTTGGTTCAACAAGCACAATCAACAGTTTGCAAAAGTTTAGATCTCTAAGACTCAATGACTTTGAGAAAATATAGATGAAATGAAATGATACGAGGGTCAAACTTATGTGTGACTGAGGCAACAATGCACTTCAACTCACCAAAGGCAACAAAAGAAATGCCCTTCCCTATAACGCCAAATCTACTTCAAAAAAAAAAAACAACAAAAGAAACGGTTTCCATTTTGCTCAACTTCCCCAACCATCATTTTCGAAAATTGCATCAAAGACTCACCTCAAAAGAACAATCTTTGTCTCCAAAGTAGATGGATCACTCAGTTTCCGACAACCCCAGATGAAATTCCCGAGCAATGAAGCCAGAAACCAGATCACAACCCCCCACTTGAAAGCTCACAAAGTGAGAGGAAGATACAGAATCAGTAGCACCCCAATTCAGCAATTCCCATGAAGGTATGAGACAACACTCCACGAGATTCCGAACTGAATAAAAGAGACCCGGATCGAAAATTGACCGACAGAGAGAGAGAGAAAGGGAGAGTAAGGATAGAAAAATGGTTCTCTCTCTTTCTCAGTCTATTGGCAAAGTTTTAAGCTTTCTTTTTTCTACTTGCACTGCATGTGCATAGCTGTAAATATATATAAAAATGTTGAAATGGCTTAGGCATGACGAAAGGGACAATGTAACTACGAACTTGACTATTATGCCGACACCGACACCGACACCTTCGTACACACAGTGTTTGTGTTTCTGTCTCAGAGAGAGAGAGAGAAAATTGAAACTTCAAACCTAACGGATCTGCATCGCACCCTCAATCATTTACCCTTCACCAACTCAATATTTCTTCTCTACATTAATCAACCATATGATATAACATGACACAAATAATTGTTCAATGCTCCAAATAAATAACAATTATTGTATGTATTATATTAAGAAATGTTACTAATTTATTTTTAATAACTTTTAAAATATTTTTCTATTATTATTTAGTAAATTTTACTAATAATTTATTGTTAACATTTCTATTCAACTACCAACAGAGTTATCTAGAATAAAATGTCAATCTCTTACTGCATATTTATTTTGTACAATAATTGTTGAATGTTTTTTCTTTCCTCAAGAGTTTAAATATATTGTTTTGTTTAATATTTTTAATAAAAATAAATTTTATATAAAAGTTGTTCCTCCTTACAGAATATAAAATATTAATATTTATTTTAGAGTTTTATAATGCCAAGTAGACAACAGCTGGATATTGAAACACTGGCAACTCAATAACTAACTCTAAGTTGTTAGATATTTTGGGAATACATTGTTGTCTGAATGTAATCGGATGAAGAATTAGGTTTTTTAAGGGTATTTTTTTTTTTATCTTTCCCTTTCTTGATATTGTTTACTTCTATTTATTACATAACTCTAATTTACAATTTTCCCTTTCTTGATCTTGTTTACTTCTATTTATTACATAACTCTAATTTACACTTCCCTCCAACTTAAAACAGATTATTTTAATATATTTTTAGATGAATTATGTTAAGACTTTCCCTAATTTTAAATTATAAATTAGACGCTGAATTTTTAAGTTTTTAATAAAATAATTATTACACTCTTCTTCTTCACTTTTAAAAGATATCTACTTCTATTATGTTTTTGATAAAATGATAGTTAGCTCTTATATTTTTAATAAAATAATATTTATTTTTTATTTTATTTAAAATTTATATGGACTAGAAATCAAATAAAAAATTATAAATATCTTTACAACATAATTATTATATATTAAAAATGTTACAATATCTGAAAAAGTTATATTGTCACTCAATTAAATTATCTTATAAAAATTTAAAAAATGTATTTTTGTGAAAACATTATTTTAGTATAAAAGTAATTATAAAGTATATAGTTAAATTTATTAATTTATCATTATAAGTATATA
>Ga0209489_109647_pt1 | contig 11771 bp, 4 predicted proteins | sample SiratrowhiteBW_FD_187527 | JGI IMG/M metagenome (GOLD analysis project Ga0209489, IMG submission 187527) | Root nodule microbial communities of legume samples collected from California, USA - Siratro white BW (SPAdes) (version 2) | ecosystem: Host-associated > Plants > Roots > Nodule | place: USA... | reverse complement strand
TAATATTAATAATATAATATTAATGATATTAATATTACTATTGTTAAAAATTTTAATATTAATATTAAAATATAATATTATTAATAATGTTAATAATTATATTATTATTATTAGTATTAATCATATTAATAAATAGTAATAATAATAATTATTATTATTATAACTTTAATAAACCACTCATTATTTCTTTTATATTTTTTATGAAAATATCATTATTAATTTTAATTTTTTAAAAAATATAGAGGATCAAGATGTCTCTCTCTACTAGTTCTTTATAATCATAAAGTGTGTGTGGAAGGGTCAATGGATTAGATACTGACTTATTTGAAGTCTAATTTATAAGTTAGTTTGATTCATCCAAGAGTATTCGGTACATACATTAAAGTAGTTTATTTTAGGAGCTTTTAACTTATAGATTATAAGCTACTTTAGCTATCTTGTAGTTTTTAAATTTCTCCTATTTCTATCTCTTATATTTTTCATACATTTTCTATTATTTCGTTTTATTTACTATTATATATTTTAATTTTATGGAGACAATTCATTATTATATATAAATACATATTTGTATTTATTGAATTACTTTTTAAATTTTACGTGGTTCAAATTAAAAATATACCATTTAAATTAAAAAAATAAATATTTCATTATGAAGTTGTTTTAATAAAAATTATAAAAAATATACAACTCGTTTAAATAAAGTAACTTGTTATAAAAATATAAAACTTTTAAAAAATAAATAAAAGTATTAAATTTTTTAATAAGAATTTAATTATTTAAAAAAAATTAAATGATAATATAATAAATTGATTCATTAACTCGAAATTTATAAATTAAAAGTTTATCAACTATCTACTTGTTAACTTATCAAACAGCTTAAACATGAAATCTCTTTTCTTTTTTACAATACTCCCATAAATAAGTAAAAATAAAGAAATAGTTTAATACATATGATTCTCGGATAAAATAATTTATTTATTTTAGGTAAATAAATACAATCAAAGAAAGACTGCACTACCATAGTTTCTCCAATAAAATTATTTATTTATTTATTTTAGGTAAATAACACATTTTATAAATACATATTTTTAGGTTTTGAATAAGTTTAATTATTAAATAATTTTTTTCCTTCAAATAAATTTAATAAATTAACTATTTTAGTTTAAGTTTTAAAAATATTTTTAATTTTAATTTTTATTTCTTAATATTTTTTAGCATAACATCTTGTCGAATTTAAAGTGAGTTATTCATGGTAGATGAATTAAAGTGAGTTATTCTTACTGTTGTGGTTCCATATGTCCCCACGTTAAGGAAGAACAAGAAAAACACATGGCATATAACCCTCTACCCTAAGAGAAAACAATATTTATCATTTATAGAATTATTTTTACAAGTTTCATTTGTTTGCAGAAATAGCCATAGAAAAGAGTAGCAGAAATATAAATTCTCCTATACCATGGAAATAAAAAAAAAATCTTAGAGAATGATCCTGGGTGATCGTTGAAGGCCATGACCCATGTGAGGTTTCTTACTGCAATCGAAAGGAGCAAGATTTCCCTGCATCAACAAGAAATTTCCTCCAAAGAGATCATTCACGTGACTCTGTCCATTCTTCAATCTCTTGAAGGCCTTGCGCCACCGGACCCTGAAATTAGAAAGAAACTTGGGTCTTTTTCTAAGAAATTTTCTCAATGCTGCAACACGAAGCCTTGGCCTTCTTCTACCCGCTAGAGCCCTAAACCTAAGCCATGCCCTTGCTTTTTTCACTTCTTTTTCTACTATCTCTTCGTCCAATTCTTCTTCATTTTTCAGTCTTCTGTAAGATTGTTTGCCTAATGAAGCCATTGCGAGCTACCATGGATGAGAATGCTTTTATTGTTCGTTAATAATCACGGGAATGGATATGTTTCTTGGATACTCTGGAAACTAAAAGCAATTGCATGTGCAAATTAGTTGGGTGCAATTAATGGACTAATGGTGCTGGAATTTATTGGTAAAACCCATTAAATGGAATCATTGGCCCCCTCACACCTCCTTTTGCCTGGACGGTCTTAGTCAAATTATCAGCAAGAATTTTTCAAATTAATTTTTAAATATTTTAATTAATTTTTAAATACTTTTCCAAATTACATTATTTTTTAAAATATTCCATATTACAAATTGGTTTTTAATTAATATTTATTATTTACAATTTAATAAAAATAGAACCAAACTCAACTTGTTGAATTGGGTCAAACTCATTTAGTTGATCCTATCTTGGTCTAAAACATAGTCTCTTATAAACTTAATCTAATATGGGTAGGACTCGATGATTATATATATATATATATATATACACTTTTAACATATATATTGAAAGCACTTTTCATGTGTTTTATTTTTTTAAAAAAATAATAATAATAAATTGCATTCAATACAGATATTTGTTTTAATTTTGTATTTTCAGTTAATCTACTTTTTACTGTTTTTCTCATAATTTTTTTTGTCTATATTATTTTTTGTGATTCGGATTACATTTAATTTTATATTTGTAGAGCTTTAAAATTAACGTATTGTTTGCTAGATTTGAAGTTTTATACATGTTTTTTTTTTTTTTTAAGTTGAGACAAATTTATGGAATTTTTGTAAATGAATTTATGTGAATTCAATTTCTCCATATTTTAGTTTAGACTTTTGTATTTGGACTTATGGACTAAATTAGAATCCAAGACCCATATTTACTTCAAATTTCAAAAACATATATATAGTCTAAATATACTCTAAACTTGTAGACATAAATCATATGTTTAGTTTTGCAATTTGGAGAATTGTCTCTTCATTTTTCTTTTTTTTCCCAAATTCTAGAATTACCTTCTCGTTTTATGTTTTCATTTGCATTTTTATATTGTTCACCAATTTCACGAAATCAAAATCAAACATCATTTAATTTTCAAGTTTGCTCTTGTCTTCTCTAATTTCCGTCGTACACTTTGTTATTTCAATTGCATTTTTAATTTTAGGAATCAATTAAATCTTAATTTGATAATTAGATATGATTAGATTAAATGATATTATGATTTGATTTGTGTAACTGGATTAATTTAGTAATTGAATTGATTAATTAGTCAAATTTGGATTTGAATATTTAGAAAATTATGATAAGAGAAATTATTTAATTATTGAATCTTGAATTGACCCTTTAATTTTCTCAAATTTTCTTTTTGAAATCTGTCTACGTCTCCCATTTTGGATCTACATCTTTTAATCCTTAAATTCCAAATTGTTACATCTTTTTAGAGAAAATTTTAAAAAAAATTATTTCAAAAACGATGTTAAAAATCACTTGACTCGACTGAAAGTAGATCTGATTTAACTTAACTCAACACAGTACAACTCAACTTTATCATATATTATTGACTTTACTTAATCCGATATATGACACGATTTCATTCTATATGAACTTAACTTTACTCGAGTTTCTAAACTGGACTCGATTTAATATAACATTAGTCCTTCTGGACTCAAGTAAGGTCCACGGAAGAAGGTGGATCCGCAATAATTGAATCTTTAAGTGAATCCGACTTCACTCCACTAACGATCCAAATTGACTCGGTGCAGCGTAGGCAATGAATGTTTCGTTTTATGTGAACATTTTGTGAGTTAAAGCCAAGTCCAATTGGCTACATCAAATTGACAAGTCTAAGCATTAGAGATCATGGCCACGACATCCGGAATAAAGAAAGGTATCCAATAAAATATCAGCATCCGAAATAAAATAAAGAAAGATCTACTTCATCTGTATTTTCACCTTTAGGCATCATCTATTCACTTTCACATATCAACAAGAGCATTCTTGTATTTCAAAAATCATATACAACCTACGAAACACTTGTCGGAGTAAGAGAGTATACCCAATCAAACAGTCCAACCAAAACTTCGTCAGATCACCACTCTTAACAATCCTCCGGATACTTAAGAGACAAGAAGGATGAAAATCACAATCTACCTTTGAGCATGGATCTCTCTACTTGACAGAAGCTGTTTTAATGTTTACACCCATATGATCAAGAGAGTCACATCTAAATGTAAACTTTTCCACATTACATTTTCTTCCACCTAAACTCTTCCATCGACTTTTCAACAAACTTACATTAAATTCATACTTTTTAACGACAAATTCATATTTATTTATTTCTTAAACTAAAACATAAACACGATACCCGTTTTAAAGCTGAACGTTAAACAAAAAGAAGAAAAACGCTACTCGTGAAAGGGAGTGGCTATCAGCCAAAGATGATCTTTCTTGTGTACGGTTATGCCAATTGCTTCGTCCATATTCACGTCTTCTATTCCAAGTCCAAGAGGCAGTTTCCAGTCAAAACGAAACAGAAGATTTGCAAGTGTTAACTCAACAAGAGGCATGGCAAAGTTCACTCCAGGGCAACCCCTTCGCCCCACCCCAAATGGCAACATCTCGAAGTGTTGTCCTTTGAAATCTATTGAGCTATCCAAGAACCTCTCTGGTAAGAATTCATTTGGATTCTCCCAACAAGTTGGATCCGTTGCTATTGATTTTGCATTAACAAGCACCCTCGTTTTGGCAGGAATTTCAAACCCTCTGATCATGCAGGCCTCAGTAGTCTCTCTTGGCACAAGCAATGGCGCAGGTGGATGGAGTCTCAGTGCCTCCTTCACAACTGACTTGAGGTACAAGAACTTTGAGAGGTCAATCTCTTCCACCATTTCCTTTCCCTTGATAATTTCTCTTACTTCTTCTTGTGCTCTTTTCATTGCTTTCGGGTTCCTAATCAACTCAGACATTGCCCATATCATTGTTGCTGAAGCAGTATCTGTTCCTGCTACAAAGATGTCCTACATGCATTTCCAATCAGAAAAATCATCATTTATCAGATTAATGAGTAACGAGTAATCCTTCAGTTGTACAACATTTTTATATCAAAGAAAGTGTGTGGACTAACCAATCAAAAATCAGGGAGTGTTTGGATTTTAGATCCAAACCAACTTTTATCTTCTATTAAACATTGTATTAACATAACAATTTTTTTCACTTTTTGTTCAAATTTCTGCTGAATTAGAAGTTATAAATAAAGAGTTTTTTTTTTTTTTTCAATTCTAATAAAATTCAAGTCAACTTAGCTTTGTGGCTGAGATGTGAAAGCGCACTTAATTGTTGAAATTGTTTTACAAAAAAAAGTGTCCCCACTCTGGAAGGATAGACAACCACAAAATAGTGGAATCAAATCCTGCCACCACATTATTTTGAAAGAGAAGGAAGCACAAAATCAAATCCTACTACCACCACATTAATTTGAAAAAGAAGGAAGCACAAAAATCAACGCCGACACTTACGTATTTTTCTTTTAGATGATAAAAATAGGTTAGATGAAAATAAATTAGTAAACTAAAAACATATATAAACCATAAAATAAAAATTGAGATAGGATGATGAGGTAAAAAAAATAAAAAAATGTTTATATATTTTTTAAATTACCCTCTTACCTCTCTTCTATTGATCATATATTATTGATTCTATCTCCACTTTTACTTTTAAATGGAGAAAATAAAATTGATTTTGTACAATGAAAATAATTAATTATTTTATTAATATTTTACGCATATATATTATATTATTTTTTCATTACAAGGAAAATTTATTTCATTTTTGTATTATTAAATAACCTAAAATCATTTTTTGCTTATTTTTATTTCCTATTTAACTCATATATGCCGTTAGTGTTCCAAGTGCGTCTTTGTCTACCTACCAACAAAATATACCATTAATAATTCTCTAAAAAGGACAAGTGAAGATCATCCTTTTCACATTTAAAAAAAATAAATTGATGAAAAAATATTTTAGTGTATATTCAATGTTAGTACAAGAGTTTTAAGTTCAAGAATTAGATTTAACAAAAAATATTAGTATGAGAAAATTTTAAATAGTATTATAGATTATAAGAATAAAAATTTACTTTTATTTTATAACAATTCAACTTAAATTGAAGTGTAAATGAAAATTATAAAAGTATAAGTCTTATAAAATTTATATATTTAAACAAAACTTATAAAAAAAGTCTTAAATAAAAAGATGATTCTCAAATAAATTAAAATAATGACATTTTGATACAGACTTTGAATTTTAAATGAGCTTTTTGAGTCTGAAATAAGAGTTTGAGTCATGAGAATAAGAAATATATATATATATATAATGAGAGTTCTTATTAAAATCATCTAAGATATGATATGTCTATAATACAATTATTAGAAGTTAAATAAATTGGTATAAAGTAAGTAAAAATGACAATTTGATATCTTTAAAGCTCGTTTTAATAATATAATAATATATAAGTAATTCAATTAAAAAATTAATTAAAAATTAATACATTAGTTATTAAGTTGTTGTTTTTCAGCTGTTATTATGATAATAATATGTCATAAACGCACCACTAGTACACCCTTGATGTGGTTGTCGCTGATGGCAATGACTTGATTGGGATCCTTCTGAACTTTAAGCAGCACATCCACAACATCTTCATGATCTGCTCCTGCTCTCTCAGAAGATTCAACAACATGCTCCTTAATCACTTGCTCATAAAAGCTATCCATGTCTCTGAAATTCTTCTCTAGTCTGCTTTGAAGGCCACTGAACTTGTTGAGCCACCCCAGCCCTGGAAAGAAGTCATCCACAAAGAACCCTCCCAACAAGTGCTGCGTTTCTTTAAGCATTTTGTAAACCTTATTTCCATCATCGGTACACCTATCCCTTTTGCCAAGAGCAACCCGACAAACAACGTTGTTGGTTAGGGAAAGGATCAGTTCACTCAGGTTGACAGGAGCAGGAGAGAGAGCAATAGCCTGAAGCATAAGTTTGACCTCGTCAGATCTCACAACTTCAAACGATTGAACCCTTTTCGGACTCAGTAACTCTAACATCATGATTTTCCTCATTTCCCTCCAGTAGTCACCGTAGGGTGCAAAACTCACGCCTGAACCGTATCCTATGCGGTTCGCCGCGTGTAGTAGAGGCCTCCCAGAGAAAACTGGGTCATAGTTCTTGAAGATCTCTTTAGCCATGTCAGCAGAAGAGACCACCAAGGTGGGTATGGAACCCAACTGCAGGAACATGAGAGGTCCATGCTTACGTGAAAGGCGTTGAAGGGATTGATGGGGCAACGTTCCAAGCTGGTGGAGGTTGCCAATGAAGGGTAGTTTCCTTGGTCCTGGAGGTAGCCGCCATCTCTTTTCTGCAGAAGGTTTTCTCAACTGTTTGACCGATGAGAAGATGAAAAGGATCGTGACGAAAACAAACACTACAAAGGAGATCATTGCTTTTGGTAGCGCTTAGTTGCCAGAAATGCTTATATGATAGAGATATATGATATGATAACCAAATTTATACTACGGTGTCCTACAATCACTTTTATCTAATAATTTAATCTATAACTCATATATTAATAAAAGTGGGTGGATGATGATAATATAAACTTTCAAGATCTTAAGATATCACATGGGAAGGCAAGACTGGTTCTAGAAATATTATTTATTAATACAGATCATGTAAACTTCAAGAAAATATTTATTTGAAAAAGACATTCTTCAAGAAATTGATAATTATTTTAATAATAGAATAATATATTTCGATATTTTAAGTTAAAAACAAATAAATTTAATTAAAATAATAATATTTTAAGTTGTATAGTAAATGAATTTTAATTTATGGGTGTAAAAGTATCACCGGTCAAATTATATTATTCTGACACGCTTTTCATGAATTACTTCTGTGACTCGAGCTTGAAACAGCAGCAGCACAAAGGTACTACCTGGTTTGAAAAAATTGTAAGAAAATATTTATTTTAAAAAATAAGTGTATAGAATATAATAATTTAGACAAGTAAATATTTAAAAGATAATTATATAGAAATACATATATTTGAAGGAATTGTAAATTAGGAAAATATGTAAATAAGAAAGTTTTATGAAAAAAAGGAAGAAAGACAGAATAGTAAAAAGTTAATGGAAATTTTTTTATATATATTTGAAGTTACTAATGAATATCATAAATAAAATATTAATAAATTGAAAAAAATATTTTTTTTAAAATAATTATGCAAAGGAAAAAAATAATTTATAGAAATAAATTTTTGAAGTAACATTTTTGTTTATTATTAATTACTTTAATTATTCTTATTATCATCACTTACTCAATGTTATTTTGATCACTATTTTCACAGGAATAAAAAGATTAAAAATTTTATAAACACTATAACAGAATAGATAAATAACTGTGATTTATGCTTTTTCTTTAAATTTATTTTAAAGTATTTAATTAAAATTAAATTAAGAGATTTAAATTTAAATAATAAATTAATGTATTGTATTGGCTTAGTCGACGCTAAAGGCTTAGGTTGCTAACATTGACTTGGCTCACGCTAAGATCGATAATTTTTAGAGTAAATTTTTTCAATTTCATTTTGTTTGTGTTCATTTTCTTCTTCGGGGCATAGATTCGTTTAGCCTCCATTCATTCAATCTTTACCTTCAATCTTTAATCCAACTTTAAAATTTTCCTTCAACTGTGATTGATTTTAGTTATGTTGGTTTGGGTTGTTCATCTTTCGTCCTCTTTCACTACTCTCCCTATGTTCTCCTCCACCATTGTTCCTATGCTCTCCTCTGCGTATTGGTGGTATCCTAAATGACCTTTCATCTTCGCAGTAGTGGTTTCAGCTTGGACGATGTTGGTTCTTCGCGGTGATTCTTTTACGCAATGATTCATCTTATCATGGTTTTTGTTCACAATGTTCATCTTTAGGATGACTTGGACAATAGTAAGTGTTTAACTTTAGGAGTGCTTGTGTTTGAGGTTGATGACTTTGATTCCTTAACAAAGATGAACTGAATGCATGCCTATGTAAGTGGTTTTTTTTTTTTTGCTTTTTGTTCATCCAGAGTTCCCAGAAATATCATAAACAGGTAAGTTTTATCTTAAATTTGTTTTAATTTTTCTCTGAAATTGATTTTGATTTTATCTTTGAAAATTATTGTGTTGAAATTTGTTTATATATCTAAAATGGAATATTTCTTTTGGCAAATAACAACGAAAAATACGTTAATATATTGGTTTCAAAATCTTTTATCTATTATATTAACTAATGTTATCTCTTTCTTTTCTTGTTCGGTTATAACGTCGTTTAGAATGATGCTAACTTCAACTAACTTTCAAGAATTTAACGTCTATTATATAATCAACACTATTTTAACAAATAAACATCGATTTTTGTTCATTTACATCAGTTTTTAATTTACGCTGTTTTCTTAAGTTTGTGTGATAAAATACACTTAAAAATTGAAAATAAATAAAATACTGAATAAATTAAATTTTATTGAAATAATTATATATATTTAATCAATTCAATGAATGATATATATAAAGAATTTTAACTTTCATTTTTTGGTATGGGATAATTTGTTACTCTATTAAATATCTATCACTATTAGATATGCATTAGATCGTTATTAATAATCTTAATTATTAATTTTATACTTGAATAAATTAAATAAAATAAATTAATTTTAATTTATGGGTGTGAAAGTATCACCCCTCAAATTATTTTGACATGTTTTTCATGAATTACTTCTATGACTCAAACTTGAAACATCACATTCATCATCTATTTTAAAGATATCATATCTGCTATTTAGTTCTTGACATTATAAATGTATTATTTGAATTTAAGTATTATTAAATGATATTTGTTTACTTTCTTGTACTATTCAGTGTTGTTTAGTTGAAATCTTATAAAAAAAAAGGTGATGTACATTGAGATTTTTTTGCCAAAAGGCGTCATTTTCACAGTCCTGTATAAGAGCCGAACTTTGAACTTGGATGAGAACAGGGAAACTAAATTCCATGTTGAATTTTTTTTTTATTTAGAAAATAAAGGGAGAAAGGATTTTTTTTGAAGAAGATGATTTATTTTCTAGAAAATAATTGATTTGAAAAAAATATTTATTTTGAAAAATAAGTGTATACAAATATAATAATTTAGACAAGTAAATATAAAAAAAATATTTATTTAGAAATACATATATTTGAACTAATTATAAATTAGAAAAATATGTAAATAAGAAAGTTTTATGAAAAAAAGAGGAAAGAGAGAATTGTAAAAAGTTAATGGAAAGTTTTTTATATATTTGAAATGATTGAGTTTTGAATAATGAATATCATAAATAAAATATTAATAAATTAAAAAATTATTTTTTTAAATAATCATGTAAAGGAAAAAATAATTTATAAAAATAATTTTTTGAAGTAAATTTTTTTTCTTTTTATTAATTACTCTTATTAACATCACTTACCCCTCATTATTTTGATCAGTAAAATTAAAAAGATAAAAAATGTTATAAGCAGATATAGAGAGATGGAGATGAATAAGATACCAAATGCTATACATATTAACTGGTGAACAATTTTAAGTTTCAAACACTTTTTAATTTCACTGAATTCATAATTTCATTTATAGGAATTGTATTACTATTAGATATCTATCACTGTATTAGATATTAGATATTTATCACTGTAGTACATATGCATCAGATCATTGTTATAATCTTACTATATATGCATGTCAAAGTATGAAACACATTTTCATCATTAAAACCATGTCAACCCGATATTATAATTATATTTCTCAAACTTCTTCAGTAATACAAAAATCTGTCAGACAAGGGCGAGGGTGAAAGTTTTCTCTTTAATTATCCAATGAAGAACTTTGTTAAAGCAACTGCTAAAATGGTCATATTATACTTGAGCAGATGCAGTTTTGTTCAAATTCAACCAATTCTGATAAGATTTATTAAAATATAATAATTTAATTTTATATCAAATATATGTTTAAGAAAACATTTTTGAGAACAAAGTAAATACTCTGAATATTTAAAATTATTTTGTAAATGTCTCAACACTAATAATTTAACTAGCAAGTTAATTAGAAGAGATGACTATAAGAATAAGAAGAAGATACTAATAAGAGGCGGAATCTACCTAAACTATTAAATGTTTTTCATAACATAGAGTTTTATATGATTTTCTTGTTAATCTACTTCGTCATAGGAGATTATTCTTATGGACAAGTAATATTTATAAAATTTATTGATGAAGATAAGTAAATTTACTTAACTCTAGATAAATTATTAAAAGAGATATAAAATTTATTTAGAACTGTCAAGATTGTTTTTTACAACTTGAATTTTGGATGCAATCAATGATTTTTTTTTTACTTTATTTTTTATCAATAATTTTAGAAATATAAAGTAGTTTTTCAAATCATAAAATGAGGTATCTTATTATTTGTTTGAATTAATTAATTATATGTTTTAATGTTTATTTTTATTGTATGTATTGTATTGCAAAACGTTGTAATAAATGTAACTGATTATTATAACAAATAAAATGTGATTCTTTTTACTATTTTTTTATACACATATCTTGAAGTACTAGTAGTTTGTCGAACTAGTTGACCATGTATAATAATTACAATTGAATTATAATTTTATCAGAATAAGTTTATGTATAATTTAAATTTTGAAAATTCTGAAATTTAGGTAAATATTTAAACTTAACAAATATTTTGTTTATATTATTTTGATCAAATTATTTTATATTACTTCAATGAATTAAATTTAAGAAATAATTTAATTCATTGAAATAATATATATATATATATATATATATATATATATATATATATAATTTAAAAATAAAAAATAAAAAA
>Ga0209489_109644_pt1 | contig 11775 bp, 8 predicted proteins | sample SiratrowhiteBW_FD_187527 | JGI IMG/M metagenome (GOLD analysis project Ga0209489, IMG submission 187527) | Root nodule microbial communities of legume samples collected from California, USA - Siratro white BW (SPAdes) (version 2) | ecosystem: Host-associated > Plants > Roots > Nodule | place: USA... | reverse complement strand
AAATATATATATATATATATATATATATATATATATATATATATATATATGTATATATATATATATGTATATATATTGGATGGATGGATATATACACAAATAATTAGAAAGATTACAAGTAAATAAATAAGTAAAAGATATATGGATTAGATAAATAGATATACGCAACAATTAATAGAAAGATTACAAGTAAAAAAATAAATAAAAATATATATAAATTAGATAGATAGATAAATTATATCTAATTTATCTATTAAATATTTAAATGACCGGTATTATAGAATGAGACTTTGAATTTAAAGTAAAATATTGTCATATATAACTAACAAAACCTTTTGATTTATTAGACCGACTATAGTTATATAATAACAATATAAATTTTTTTACGCGGATATGTTTTTTAAAGTAGGTAAAAAAAATATATTTGAAATATAATTCAAAATAATTTAAATCTATGAAGATAATTTTGGTAATCACATTTAAAATAAGAAAAAAATAATAATAGTAGTATAACAACTTGAATAATGTATAAACAATAATTCTTTTTCTTTTTATTATGTTATCCGTTACAAATAAATAACTTATGTTTACGTGATGTTTAAGTGTTGAACGATAATCTAAAGTGTTTCATGACATTAGCTAATAAAACAAAAAGATTTTGAAACGAAGAAAAGCACTTAAAAATAAAAAATAAATAAATTCATTCAAAAAAAATTCTTTGATCAATTTTTATTTTCAAAATTTTATTTTCTCAATTTAGTTGAAACCTGATACGTATTATATGAGACCTTTTATTTTGACTTTAATCGTCTAATTTAAATTTGATTATTTACTCTGATTTTGACATTCTAATCTTATAAACATTATTCAATTCTTTTTCTCAAACATTATTAAAATATAAACTTGATTTTATTATTATTAAAACATAAATTTGTTTTTATTATCATCAAAACATAACATTAGAAATAATATAATAAATAAGATCATCTAATAAATGAAATTAATGAGATGGACTCAACACTTCACATATAGATGTAATGGAAGCTATTATCAACAAGCTTCTCAAGCATCCCTGCTCATACACACAAACGAGCATTAAACAGTTTATTAAGTTCCTCACCTATGTCCAAGTGTATACATGTGAGGATTGTCTTTTACCTCTTGAAATTTTTTTTAATATTAATAATATTTTTATTAAAATTATTTATATTTATATGTAAGTATTTGAAATATTATTAGGAAGAAGTTTATTACTATTGTAATTAATATTATTGTTATTAATATTATTATTAGCATTAGTATTGATAATATTAATATTATAAAACTTATTTATATTATTATTATAAATATTTTTTATCAATATTATTAATATTAATAATAATAATAATAATTTTATTAATAATATTAATAATCATAATCATATAATAATAATTATAACATGTTTACACAGTTTGTCTTGTATGATAGTTATTAATGATATTAAGGGATCATTATTAATGAGTAATGTAAAATTATACTCACAATTTTTTGGTGCCGTAGGCTAGTTTTTTTTTCTTTTTTTAACAATATGATACCAATATATTCTAAACATTATCAAATTCAACTGGGGTTATATGTGATGAAAGTTCACAAACAAAAATTAAAAAGGTTAGCCGATTATAGAGTTTCATTTTCTATTCTTGTTTTAAAATTTCTACAATATTTTGTAGTTGATATGGAGAAAGAGTTATGGAAGGTTATCAAACCTCAACATAAAATCAACGTCATACTCCACAAAATGGATCTTGTTAAATTAGGCAAGTAGAGAAAATGCAAACGGATCGTCTGCTGGAGGAACTTCAAATGTAGTTCGACTAAGCAAAACTGTAGGTGTCACCAGTTGATAGTGGAAGTCCTCTGTCACAACTTGAAAGGTTCATGCTGCGAAAGATGAACAACATGCCAAGTGACCAAAAAGAGCCTTATGAATTGTGTTGCCAGGTTTCAATAAATCTGAATTTTTTAAGATAAATTTTTTTATTTATTTCGTAACTACACTAATACTCTTAATTTTTTTATAGGCAGTATTTTGTACATGACTATATGTAACTAGTTAAACAATTTCTTTTGGAGATAACAATTACAACTTTTAAATTTATTATATTCGTATAGACTAATATTAAAAACTACTTTTTTTTTATATTTTACTTTCTTCTGTAACTGTATTCTAAATCTTCTATGAATTACAATAATTTTATTTCTTTATGAAACAAAAATAATTTCATTATTTTATAAATTGTTAACAACCTACAACCCCATTGTCAGATCCACCTCTCCTAACGATTTTTCCCTTTTAAGATCAGAAACAATGGTGAGTGTTATTGGTTTAATCAACATCCAAAAATTTATTAGAGTTTATTGATATTTATTATTGAGTATTTAATACTATTGTTCATTAAACTATTATTTAGTATTTATCCTTAAACATAATTAGTCTCATTTTAACTTGTTGTTTGTGCATTTAACATGTTGTTTTGAATATTCTCTACATTGTAATCATAGTTTAATAAAATACTCATTCATACTTCCAAGTTTTTGAATAGAGTTAATAGTTCAATTCACTCCCTCTTGAACTTTGGCCATCATATTTTTTCAACAGGTTGGTAAATATGAATTTTTTTAGTGTATATCATTACAATGCAGAGAACCTAGTGGATTCAACCAAAGGAAAGACAATGTTTCAGTAGAATACTCCAATGACTGGCATGGAGACCAAAAGTTATGTGAATTTTATTGACTATTATAAGATGTTAATGCGAGGGTTTTCTACGATAGTAATCTGGTCATCACAACTTAACTACAAAGAATAAGATTTTTCTTATATGATTGCGTGAGATTAGAGTCTTCTATAGTGGTAGAAAATAGTGAATAAATTTTTATATTGATAAATTCTTGGCACATAGAAAATTGCCTTTGGTTACCAATATTCTATGAATAAACCATGCACTCGAACCCAACATTGTGCCTTGCTCAATTTCATGGAGGGGGGTCAAAATTTTTGGTCCATGCAAACATACGAGAATATCTGAGAGACAAATTCCAAGTTCCAATAGATAATACAAACCTCGTATCTCAAATTCATAAAAACCTTTACTCAAAAAAATCACTTTTCATGACCCTAAAAAACACGCCTAACTTCTTACGCAGATACATATACATAAGATTTTTGTCTCCTTTGTTTAATAAAATCCTACCATGGAGATGATTGTTACAGTTTTCCAATCCTGCTAAATACATCTCTTCAAAGATTTGGACTGTAATCAAGTCGTCCTTAACACATTCGAACGGAACATAAGAAAGAGGTACATCTTATTCTCTTATCTCATAATAGTTTGCATTTTCACGAAAGCCTAAAAAAACAAAACAGTGCCATGTTTCCTTTATTATTTAATGGAACTTAAGGACTTTTATTTATTTACTGTCTTTCCTTTATTTATGCCGCTAATACATTTATATTATTGGAGCATAATATATTGATTAAAGGGTTGACGTTGGCGGTGAGGGACATATAATCACTATTGATCCTTAACGAACAAATAAATAAACATGTCTCATGTCCTTTAGATGATCTACTAGAACTTTATTAATAACACTTTTTATAATCTCTTTGCCTTTGAATTTTTTATTAATTAAATAGGTGGTCATATAATACTTAAGAAAAATAATAAGTTATTTAAATTATTTAAAAATGATATAATTGAAAACATTGTATCCGGAAAATATTATATTATAAATTTTAAGATGTTACAACGAAAATAAATAGTGAATAATTTATATATATATAAAATTGTTATCGTTAAAATTCCTGAAATTTAATTTTTTTTTAATATAAATAATGAATTACGACAAAATATGCAGGGTAAAAGGTAGAAAATGTTTAGAAAGTTCATGAATTCTTAATCTAATGAAGGACAAAACTCATTTAGTTAACTAACAACATAAGAAAATGTTAGGAAAATCTGACATGGATGACATCCAACTTTTGTGTGGTATTTATCCAACTTTTGTGTGGTATTTACCTTTGCCGCAACAATCATGTGAAGGATTCGTCCTTTGTGTCCATTAAGAGTAAACTCTGAATTGGTCTCAGTATTTCAAGCTTTTTCTTGAATTTTCACCGAAGCGGAAGCCATAATTTTGGACTCAAAATAACGTGTCCAGAATCTCGCATGCAATCGCGTAGAGAAAAAGACAATGAACAGTGGAACGTAAAAACTGTTTTTTACTTTCTTAATGCAATAGTAGCACAGGTGTTTGGTTTTATACAACGTGAAAATGGGTTGCGTAGCCGAAAATGAAAAATGGCCCAACAGAGAAAAATAAACCCAATAGCCTCCCCTCAAGCAGTATGACAATAATCCATCATACCTAGCTTGGAAACAGCAGCTTCAAAGATATTTTTCTCCAGAGCCTTAGTGAAGATATCAGCTGGTTGCTCGGATCCTTTGATTGGAAGAAGATGAAACAATCCATCTTGTAGTCTCTCTCTAACCATATGACAGTCAATCTCTATGTGTTTGGTGCGTTCGTGAAAAACGGGATTTTGTGCTATATGTCTTGCGGCTTGATTATCACAGAATAGGTTTGCAGGATCACTTGTATTTGTTTGGAGCTCTTGAAGAAGAGTCTTGATCCATTGTAGCTCGTATCCAGTTGATGCTAATGCACGATATTCTGCCTCTGATGAAGATCTGGAAACGGTGCTCTGCTTCTTTGTTTTCCAAGATATCAACGCTGCTCCCATGTATATACAGAACCCAGTGGTTGACATGCGTGTAAAGTTGCACTACGCCCAATCTGAATCACTGAATGCATTGAGTTTCATGTTTGATTCGCTCAGGAAAAACAAGCCTCGAGTAAGCGACCCCTTTACGTATCTTAGAACCCGGTTGACTACTTGATGATGATGTATATTTAGAGATTGAACGAATTGACTTAGAAACTGGACTGCAAAATTTATATTAGGCCTGGTGTTTGTCAAATATAACAACCTTCCAATAGCATGACGATACACTCCTTCTTCATGGGCAGATTTATTCTGATCAAGGCTCAGTTTCGTGTCCTTTGTAATAGGAGTTGAGTAAGGCTTCGCAACAAACATATCACTATCTGCCAATATATCTAATGCATATTTTCTTTGGTTAATATGTATTCCTTGTTTTGATCTAGTTAACTCAAATCCTAGAAAAAACTCAGACGCCCGAGATCTTTGATCTTGAAATTTCTATCTAGAAATTCCTTGACCGTGCTTATCTGTTCAGCATCATCTCCAGCGAGAATGATGTCATCAACGTACACAAGCAGTGCCATGAAATTAGAAGTCGTTTTCCTTGTAAAAAGAGAATAATCAGATGAAGATTGTGTAAAGCCAACATCATGTAAACAATTAGCAAGTTTTGAATACCACTGTCGACTCGCCTGCTTTAATCCATTTAAGGATTTCTTGAGGCGACACACTTGATTCGGTTTCTCTGTGCATAATCCTTGAGGTAGATCCATGTAAACTTCTTCATCTAAATCACCATGTAGAAATGCATTATTTACATCAAGTTGATTGAGGTGCCAATTCTTCGCAGCAGCAACAACAATTAAAAGACGAATAGTCGTTATTTTGGCAACTGGTGAAAAAGTTTCATGATAATCAATCCCTTCAACCTGCGTGTAACCCTTTGCCACCAAGCGTGCTTTGTAACATTCGATTTTTCCATCTGCATTAAACTTCAATTTATATACCTACTTACATCCTATGGATCTCTTTCCTGGAGGAAGATCAGTGATACTCCACGTCTCATTTATGTTGAGAGCTTCTATTTCATTCTTCATGGCATTCCTCCATTCTTCCTTTTTGACAGCTTCCTCGTATAATTTTGGTTCAACATGTGATGACATAGAAGCTATTAAACATAATTGATTTTTGTTCAGAGAGTTATATGGAAGAACCGAACTTATGGGGTACCTAACATGTGTGTTGTTGTAGCTGATTATGGAGTTATGGATTTGGTGATGATAGTCCTTCAAATAATCTGGTGCCTTTCTCAATCTGCATGATCTTCTCACATCATGATCTTCAAGTGTATTTTCTTCCATCTGTGTATGAATATCTTCTTGTTGAACGTTAATATGTTCACCACCACTCTCGTATAACAAGTCAGATTGATCTTCTTCAAAGTCAATTTGTCCATTTTGGTCTTCTAGCTGAACAAAGGTTTCTTCATGGAAAACAACGTCCCTGGAAATAAAAATTTCCCTAGATTTTGTGTCTAACACAACGTATCCCTTCACCCCATTTTTGAATCCAAAGAAAATGCATTTTCTGCTTCTAGTGTCAAACTTGTTAGCACCAAGGCTAAGCATGTGATTTGATGAAGTCAATATTGTGAGCACCAAGGCTTAGCATGTGAAGCTGATGAAGACTGCCTCATGAAGAATCTGTCGGAACCAACCTGGACCAGAATTGTTCAAGTAAAGACTTTGTGCCAACATGAAGATAGTTGGGTGATTAGGTATTGGTCCTTAGTTGGGTTTGTGTGCTGGTGATTGGCTTAGTCCTTAATCATTTGTGGCATGGTTCATCACTTTTGAGGTGCTAAAAAGATTCACAAATATTTTTATTAAAACTGTTTTTAACAAAAATAACCCAAAATGTTTTTGCTGGAAAAAGGTTTTTCAATCAATTGAATTTCTAAAACAATCGATTGAATGTGACAGTTATTTCTTTTACAACTGAAATATAGTTATTACTGTTACAACTGAAACCTTTGACTGGGTCAAACTAACGGTCAAATTTAATCGATTGAATGGTTTGTTCAATTAATTGAATTGTGACAGCTAAGCTGTTTTTAAAACTAATTTGGGTATTTAAAGGATTTCGCACCATCATTTTCAGTTAACAAAAACTTTCGAAAAGCATTCCTTGAGATTTTTTAAGAGAGATATTGCCCCTTTTGTGCGATCATCATTTTGGGAAAGCTTTTCAAATCAAGAAACTTCCAAGAACGTGAATCTTTAAAGCATCCTTGAAGTGAGGTTCTTGGTACTTTGGTTCTGGACCAAAGCTAAGTCTTTTACACCTGATCTTCATTCTTTGTAATCTGTTTTGTGTAGAAGTACTCTGTAATCTTTCCTGATCTGTTGATCTGTAATCTGGTTGTTGTTTTCAATTACTGGGTTTGTAATTGGGTTGGTGCAGTGGGTTTCTGCACTGGTCTCACATCTGCTGAGGGGTTCAGTTGAGGGTGAGTGCTGCGGGGAGCAGTGTTGCTTGCAGACTGCAAGTGTTGTGGTGCAGTGGGTTTCTGCACTGGTTACACACTAGCTGAGGGGTTCAGTGAGGTGTGGGTTTACTGTTGGGAATAGTTTGTAACTTGCTGGGAGCAAGGGTTGTAAACTGATCTTGTGATCTGTTTAGTGGAAATCTTTGCTAGTTTGCAAAGGACTGGACGTAGCCCTTGTGGAAGGGTGAACCAGGATAAAAATTCTGTGTTCTTGCTTTTCTCCCTACTCTTCTTGATTTCTTTTATTCAACTGCTGCCATCATTTAAATTGACTGGATTAAAATCTGATCATATAGTTGAATATATTATGAACATCTGCTTTCATATATCTGAATCAACTGTGTTTCTGGATTGTCTTTAATCTACTGGATTGTGTTTAATCATATTGAATCTGGGTTAAAACATTTCTACACTGAAACTCTTTTTCTGGGTTTATATTCAATAATTTCCGCTGTGCACAATTGATTGTTTACCCGACAGTCCAGAATTATACGAGTTAATTGATTGAATCAAGAATTTTCATTCTCTACTTCAAGAAAAAAATGAGATTTGTGAAAAGTTTTTAAAGTTCAATTCACCCCCCTCTTGAACTCGGTCTAAACCTTATTTTACAAAACTTACTTCTATTGTTCGATATTGTAGATACAAAACACATGCAGCCAAAAACCTTGAAAGCAGAAAAATTAGGTTTCTATTTATATAGAACTTCATATGGAATCTTGAAACTTATGGCAGCAGAAGGAGTGCGGTTTATAATAATACAGCATGTGATATAACATAGTTCAAGAATGGTTTAGGTAAATTTGAGTGAAACATTATACTCCTTTCAACATTAAGTATGTGTTGATGCTTTCTCTCAACTACTGAATTCTGTTGGGGAGTTTCTACACAGGAGGTCTGATGTATAATCCCAAGGTTATCATAGAACTCTTTGCAATTGAATTCAGAACCATTATCAAATCTTATGATTTTAATGTTTCTGTTAAACTGGGTTCATGCATAAATAACAAAATTATTAAGGAGACTTCTAGTTTCGCTTTTGTTCTTCATCAAAAATACCCAAGTATGTTTAGAATGGTCATCAAAAAGTATAAGGAAGTATCTATGTCCATGCATAGAACTAATGTTACACGGTCCCCATATATCAACATGTATTAAATCAAAAATATCAGAAGTAACAGTTTCACTGGTTTGAAATCTCAATCTATGTTGTTTTCCATAATGACAGTACTCGCATATATTGTTCAGATCATATTTGATACCAGTATAGTTTTTACAGATATTATCCAAGATTTTATTAGAAGGGTGGCCTAATCTAAAATGCCAAATATCAATGTTGCACGTTCTGAAGCTTGTCATATTATTAACGTTGCACATATCTTCATCAGCAACACGATACAAACCTTCAACGAGTCTAGCATGCCCAATCATCTTCAATGTATGGGTATCCTGAATATGACACACATCATGAGAGAATACACACTGAATATCTGAATGGGTAATAAGTGTTTGAATGGAAACAATGTTTAAGGTAAATGCAGGGACATAATAAACGTCATAAATGGTAAGGTTCTCAGTCAAACGAACAGTCCCTGCATAGTTTGATTGAACAAAAGTTCCATTTGGTAAATTTATTTTAAGAGGTTTAATCTTTCGAAAGCTGATAAAAATATTCCTTAAACATGTAAGGTGATCAGTTGCTCCCATGTCAAGTACCCAAAATGTATTACCTTTCACATTCTGTGTAGATTTTTCTTCACTTATTGTATTAACTCGCCTATTTGATTGTTCATAATTGTGTAACATTTTCAATAATTGTTGGACTTGCTCACTCCTCAAGAATTGATCAGCTTGTTGGCTATTATGTTCTTCCATATTTCTTGAAGCTTCTTGCTGTGTCTCAATTTGATTTATATTACTTTTATATCTCTGTTTCATCCAAGGCGGAAAACTGTGTTTGGAGTAACATTCATCCACACTATGATTCATTTTGTGACAATAGCTACATTGCTTCCCATAATTCTTTGATCTTGCTCTTCCTTGTGATTTCCATCCACCATGTTGTTTCCACGTATTGAACTGCCCTTCACGATATCCCTGTCCTTGAAATTTTAATTCTTGACTATCAACATTGTTGATAATAGCAGATTTTGATTCAGCTAGTTCTCCTCCAGCAAGTTGTCGTTCTTGCTGCTGCACAAGAGAGAATACACGGTTAATGCTTGGCAAAGGATCCATGAGAAGAATTTGCGTTTTAACGTTTATATATATGTCTCCTAAGCCCTTCAAGAATGACATAACACGTTCTGAATCCCTGTAACCAATGATGATCTTCGCAACCTCACAATGACACTTAGTTTCACAGGTGCATGACGGTATGGGTCTTAAAAAATCCAATTCTTCTCACAGAACCTTGAGATCTATAAAGAACTCAGAAATGCTTCTCTCCCCCTATTTGATCGAGTTGATTTCTTGCATTATGTCAGAAATACGAAAATGGTCGCCCTTCGAGAATCTCACTCTCAAATCTTTCCAAAGATTTTCGGCGTTATCGATATATATAGTGTTATGTGAAATCTGTGTATTGAGAGATCGGGTAATCCAGGATATCAATCACCATCATGTTACATCTTTCCCATGCATCATGGAGAGGATTCGTTTTCACAGGTTCTTGAATCTCACCATTGATGAACTTTATCTTGTTCTTAGAAAGCAATGCAAGTTTCATTGAACGACTCCATGTGTGATAGTTCGAGCCATCAAGAGTAGGGGTAACGAGGATCATCCCTGGATTTTCTCTAGGGTGCAAATAGAATGGGTTCGCTGGGTTCGCTAGATTCTATAATGGATCCATAACGTTCTTTAAGAAAGCAAGAAAATTTTGAAAAATAGAGTGAAACAGAGGAGGAAAAACTATTGATAACACAGCTATAGAGATGAACGAAGGGAAGGGACAGAGTGGGATTAACCCACCCTGATACCATCTTGAATTTTCACTGAAGCGGAAGCCATAATTTTGGAATTGAAATAACGTGCCCAGAATCTCGCATGCAATCACGTAGAGAAAAAGACAATGAACAGTGGAACGTAAAAATTGTTTCTTATTTTCTTAATGCAATAATAGTACAGGTGTTTGGTTTTATACAACGTGAAAATGGGCTGCGTAGCCGAAAATGAAAAATGACCCAACAGAGAAAAATAAACCCAATACCTTTACCACAAACACATTGATGTAATCAATTTTCTTATACTACTCCTGTAATCAAAACATTAGCATATATTAAAATAAAACAGAGAAAAAAGTGTACCTTGATAGCATTCTTTAAACCAACAAAAATCCATGACCCTTCACTTATCAAAGAATTAAATTCGGTGTCAAACCTGTATGACAATCCCATATCCGAACAGTTCCATTAGTGTTTCTGGAATAAAGTTTGTTGGATCCAACTAGGAGTGTAATTTCGGTTATTGCGTGATTTCTGAAAGTTTAATCAAGGCAACATTGATTATATTACTATTCTAAACTTAAAATATAAAATATATTTTATAATACTAAATATTAGTTTTAGAGTTAATATCTTTTTGTGCTGGGAAAGTTGTGTTAATGTGAAAAATCCATCACCATGAAATCATAAATGTAAATTCAGGCATTGTTCACTATATACACACTTCTTATCAGTTCAATATTTACATATACTTGGGAATGATTTCTTGAACACCTTAACAATATTTGTCCCATCTTCCTTATCTCCATTTGTTCCAACCAATGTTTTATTGGGATTATACTTAGAGATAATCTTAGAGGATGTATAATATCTACTTTTGGCATTCACACTATGATAGAATGTATGCTGTGAGAGTGTTTCTCTGTTCATAAACTTGCACGGATTCCTGTTCCATCTTCCAACATAGACAGAAGTTGTCCCACCAATTTCTTCATCCATTCTTCTAAACTTAACATCCATAATACTCTACATTGCAATCACACTGCAAATCATGTTCATCTTTTTTTGTAACACCCCACAAAATTAAAGCTTCTACTATGACAGCTAAAGTATTATCATCATGTGTATCTCATAGTATTCCATAGTTAACATATATCAAAATTACATAATAAAGCTAAACTGAAATTTTAAAACATATTTACAATATCATATATAAGTTTTTTTTCAAAATAATGCACTATTCCTAACAGCATCCTTCAACCTAGATGATCTCCCAAAGATCCATCTGCAACACTATCTGCTCCCGTGTCAAGACACGATCATCACAGATAGAAAAATCAAACACAATACAACCAAAGAAAAGGGTAAGCTAACCAAATTTTAACAAATCAAAAACATTCAATTTCATGTATCATCACAATAAAAGAATCTAACACACTACAAACATGACTCTACTTCCGGAAGACTCGTGCATTGAATAGACCCCGAGATATGCACCTGTCATACATCTCCAAACT
>Ga0209489_109642_pt1 | contig 11777 bp, 7 predicted proteins | sample SiratrowhiteBW_FD_187527 | JGI IMG/M metagenome (GOLD analysis project Ga0209489, IMG submission 187527) | Root nodule microbial communities of legume samples collected from California, USA - Siratro white BW (SPAdes) (version 2) | ecosystem: Host-associated > Plants > Roots > Nodule | place: USA... | reverse complement strand
TATATATATATATATATTTTATTTTTTTTCTCGGTTTTATTATTTACATAGAGAAAAATTTTGTTAGGTAGAGAAGGATGGTATCACACAATTAGATAACAAATCAATCTTTGTCTTTCTTTTTATCCAATATCTTTTGGTGTAAGTATATCTTCTCTATTATTTTATTTCCTTTCATTATTTATCTTACTAATATGAAGATTGAAAGTCGAAACAAACTGCAACAAGCCTTTTGTTGCATACCAAGACTACCACATTTCTTTTTAAATAGAACGAGAAATAGAAACCAGAAATAGATGTTTAAAAGGGCATAAAATCATTGTTTTATTGAATGTCTGAGACTGCAACTTGCCATAAGAAATGACAAAATTTGATGTCAATATTTAGCTTACCAAAAATTTGTTCAGAAATCTTGACGCGTTTGTGCTCTTGTAGAGAGTGCAATGTTATCTCATGAATCTATGTTCATTTTTCTCTGTAAGCCATAATAATTCAGTAAATTAGAGACAATAACTGCAGACTCTTGCGATGGTATCAAGGGTTAAGAAAGGTTAGATAAGGATATGATAACTATGAACAAAAAAGAACAAAGAATATGATAACATGGAAGAAGGTCTTTTTTATTGAATGTGTATCTCTTTTTTTTACAATAACTCACTTAATATAAAATTCAAGGAAACTAAATATGGAAATTATTCTAAATAAATACATTTGATATGATCTGATATTCTACTGATATTCTCTGATACTCCCTTGATTATCTTTGATATTTTCCTGATTTGTTTCTTTAATACTCCCTTGATTATCTCTCTGATATTCTTACCGATATTCTCTGATATTCTCTTGATTATCTCTGATATTCTATTGATTTGATTTGTTTCCATAATAATATTCTAACACTCCTCCTCAAGGTGAACAGTGGGATCACCAATGCTTATCTTGCTGAGGACATGGGTAAATGTTTTGCCTGTAACAACTTTGGTGAAAATGTCTGCCAACTTGTCTTCTGACTTTACAAACGGAAGCTCAATATTGCTATCCTCAATCTTCTCCTTGATGGAGTGTCTGTCCACTTCAACGTGCGTGGTTTTGTCATGTTGTACAAAATTCTTTGTTTTCATAGCTTCTTGCCATTCGCCCTTCTTACTGGCTTCATGAACTGTTTTGGGAATAAGAAAAGCTCTTGCAGTGTCTGTTACTCCTTCTCTGGTTATCTTCATAGGATACCTAACATTCTGAGAAACATGTTCTGGAGAATATCGATCAGGTGGTACCCCTCTGTTTCTTCTTGGCGGAAGTGTGAAAGGCTTTGGTTCTGGTGCTAACCTGTCACCGCGAGTGACTTCATCTATAACAGGAGACAACTCAGTAGAGTGAAGATCACTTACCTCTTGTTAGACATTCTCAAAAGGATCCTAATTGGTTGTGTTGGTCCCTCCTACGTAGACAAAGACATGCTCGTTGGCTCCATCTACTTGCTCTTTTGGAACAGTTTCTTGGCAACTAAGGTTACTTAACCAACTTGTTGGTTCACTAGTTTTCTCCCCTTGAACGTCAAGTTGGCTACTAAAAAAATATTCTGATTCTAAAAACTCACAATCCATAGTTACATATACACGGTGAGTGATTAAGTTGTAACATCGATACCCCTTTTGATGTGTAGCATATCCAACAAAGACACATTTCTCAGCACATGGATCAAATTTGGTTCTGTTAGCTTTGGGAATATGAACGAACACAGAGCACCCAAAAACTTGTGGTGGTAACATTTGGACAGGAGGGATATTAGTCTGAGTAGCTAAGATCTGTAGGGTGTTTTGTGGTTAAGGGTTTGTGAGGGTAACCTGTTCAAAAGATAGGCCGAGGCAGCAACATATTCGGGCCAAAACCGTGTTGGAACCTGTGCATCAAAAATCATGGCCCGAGTCATCTCTAGTAGCTTACGATTTTTCTGTTCTGCTACACCATTCTGTTGGGGTGTGTTTGGACAGGAAGTTTGATGAATTAAACCATTTTCTCTGAAAAACTCTTGCATTGATTTGTTAACAAATTCTCCACCATTATCTTATCTAAGTACTTGGATTTTCTTGCCAAACTGAGTGTGAATCATTTGATAGAATGCATAGAACTTATCGGGTACTTCAGATTTGTGTTTAAGAAAATATACCCACGTCATGCAAGAGAAATCATCCACAAATAACAAAAAATATTGAAATTGATTATTATAGGAATTAGGAGTTGGACCCCCCACATCAGAATGTACTAATGAAAAAGTAGAATTGACTCTATTATTGTTGGGAGGAAAAGTAACTCTATGATTCTTTGCCCGTATACAAGTTTCACATTTGATGGGCTCAGTGTTACTAGTAAATAAACTAGGAAATAAAATCTTAAGGTACCCAAATGAAGGATGACCCAAACGTCTATGCCATAACCAAAGTTGCCTTGTAACCGGTCCATGAACAAGCATGGCATGTCCCTTGTGAGCAACCTCATCAACGTAGTAAAGACCTCCACGTTCAGTACCACACCCAATGATCTCCTTCGTAAGAATGTCCTGTAAATGGCAAAAGGTAGGAAACATGAGAACCACACAATTCAACTCCTTTGTAACTTGGCTTATAGAAAGTAATTTTGATGATAGTGTAGGAACATAGAGACAATTTTCTAATTTCAATTCTTTTGAAAAAACAATTGAGCCCTCTCCTTGGACCGCAACTAATTCTCCACTGGCTGTCTCAATATGAGTTTTAATCGGTATGGAAAGATTGTTAAAATCATGAGGATCATGGGTCATGGTGTCAATTGCCCCACAATAAAAAATCCACTAATCAGATTTTCCTGGGCTGGTATCCTCCTCTCTTCTTTTACCTCTATGAGTGACTGCGGCTCTTCCATGAACGACTTGTGGTTTTACTTCTTCCTCTCTTCTGGTGTCACCATTACAGTTACTAGTGATTTGCGGGATGCCCACGACGGTGGCAACCTTGCGATTTTTTTGTTTAAAATCTTCCCACCATTCGGGATAACCTACAATTTTGAAGCAAGTCTCCTTGGTGTGTTTCTTCATTCCATAATGAGTAGAGTGGAGGTGGCTTTTGTCTTCCTTGTCTCGTTATGATGGACGTCGTCCGGCAGTTTCTGAGCGACTCCATCCCTACCCTGTTCCGGTGGTCTATTTCTTACAGTTAAGCCGATTCCGACCTCCTCTAATGATGTGTTTTCTTCGCTACTGGTGGCAGGCTTTAGAATTTGGAGTCGGACCGCCTCCCTTCGGACAACAACATAGACAGACTCTACTAAAGGAGTCTTCTCTTGCATCAAAAGATCTCTTCTGATGACTTCAAATTTTTCATCTATCCCTGTTAGGAACTGATATAGTCTCTGTTCTTATTTGATTTTGTTGAAGGTTGCAATATCATCTGAGTATTTCATAGGGTTCGGTTGCTTTCTGTCAATCGCCATCCATATAGGTTATAATTTGTTCCAGAAATCCTCGAAGGTATCCTCTCCCTATTTCTGTGCATTTGCTTTTCGGTGTAAATCATAGATTTGCATCGGGTCTGTGCCGCTTCCATAGGTAGTAGCCAATCCCTCCCATAAAGCCTTGGTGGTTGGGAATTGGGAAACATTGTTTATCAAACTAATCTCAATATTCTGAATTATCCAAGTGAAGACAGTTTGGTCTGCCTGTTCCCATTTTTCATATGCTGGTTCTATCTCTTCTGGTGCCGGAGGTATACCTGTAGATGACTCTTCTTTCCTCTGCCACCGATAGCTTTCTTCATAAGTGTTGCCCACAATGGATAATTGTCTCCATTTAATTTGAAACCAATTGACAAATTGTCAAGATTGGATTGTGTTTGCTGAATCCCTAGGCCATTACGAAGCATATTTGCAATTTGCAAAGTTAGCTCATCAGTAATGGTTGAGGAGTTATTCTGGTTTTGATTCATGTTGTTGCCAATTTCATCATCTGAAAATGACATTTTTGGTTTTTTGGTGTTTTTTTGGCTGTGAGGGGTAATGGAACAATGATGTTGGTTTTTAAGTTTTCAGGATTTGACATCGCTCTAATACCATCTTGCGATGGTATCGAGGGTTAAGAAAGGTTGGACAAGGATATGATAACTATGAACAAAAAAGAACAAAGAATATGATAACATGGAAGAAGGTTTTTTTATTGAATGCGTATCTCTTTTTTTACAATAGCTCACTTAATATAAAATTCTGAGAAACTAAATATGGAAATTATTCTAAATAAATACATTTGATATTATCTGATATTCTACTGATATTATCTGATATTCTACTAATATTATCTGATATTCTACTGATATTCTTTAATACTCCCTTGATTATCTTTGATATTCTACTGATTTGTTTTTTTTTTATACTCCCTTGATTATCTCTCTGATATTCTTACCGATATTTTTTGATATTCTCTTGATTATCTCTGATATTCTATTGATTTGATTTGTTTCCATAATAATAATATTCTAACACAGACAAGGTTAATGTTAATGTCTACATCTTTTTTTTCCCTTTTTTTCTATCCCTGTCTCAGTCTCCTATCCTCACATTTAAGCATTTTTTTATACTTTTTAAGTTAACAAAAGCTTATTTTCATTAATTATCATGCACCCTACTACAACAACATCATCATATAAATATAATAGACTATAATTCAAGTTTTTCCAATCAATTTCTTGTGTGCAATTTGGTGATATATTTAAAATATATTAAGTACATACTTAAGTAAACTTCTCTCCCAAACTTTTATAAAATGTGTATAGTATTCATTTAAATACCATTCATGTTGGTATACGTATAGCTGTCCTAATTTCTGTAGGAGAAGAAAGAATTGATTTGGAAGGTTTTATGTTCCATCATGCAAGTTGCATATCCTAATTATTCATCAATGAAGAATAAAATACAAAAGGTTGAATTAAAACCAAATCTTAAATCTTAATAAAGAAAAGTTTTCTACTTGAAAAGTTGCAGTTGTTGTGAAAGTTAAATTGATGTGTGCTCTATTTGTAAAATGCATATTTTGTACATGACCGTCTTAAAACAGTATAGAATTTTGGATTTCACTTATTTTAATACAATTTTGCTGAACAAATCACTTAAATGACAAATAAAAAATTTGCATCGAATGACCATATTTTACTCATTTTGACTGTTTTTTATTAACAAGTAAGGTTACTTTTAATACTTCTTCTACTTTATTTAAATCATTGGTTTCTCTTGAAATTAAACATCTGTTCTTAATTATTTCGAAATAAGGAAGAACTCCAGATTTTTTTTTTTTTTAATTTGACAATATGGTTCTTTGTTTTTATGTATCTCTGTAATAAAAGATCAAAGTCGAGTATATTTTTTTAGAAAATGTTTGTATTGATTTTTCTAAAATAAATTTTATTTTTTAGTTAAGGCTCCCACAATAAACAAATAGAAACTCGATTCGAAATTATTGTTATTATTTTCCAATATCTAACATGTCGGGTCTCTTTCTATGTATATGTGAAGACTTTTGCTATAATACACAAGAAATGAACAAATAAAATGAGCAGTACTAAACCTTTTATTTTGAATTTTAGAATTGAACTATCAACTAATTCTGTTAATTCACTGAGAATCTAAATTATATATATATGAAAGTGGTACCAGAAGCTGGGCTTCAGGAAAAAAAAAAAAAACAAAACAAAGGAGGATCAACGAAACAAACATATCAGACTGATACTTCCTATACCTCCATACACCATTTGAAATGTCCAAATTACTCTTAATGAATAATAATATGACTCCAATATGCCCTTTACCTCCATTTACGTTTTTCTAAGTTCTACTCCGTCTCCTTGCACCTCCTTATTGCTGTGTTTTCCTTGCTGAATTTCTCCACTGTTGCTTGTTCTGTCACCGGCGTTGTTTGCCCCGGTCACCGGCACTGCATGCTCTGTCACCAGCACTGCTTACTCATCACCGACATTCAATCCGATATACATTTATTAAATCTTTTGTAAACCGGAGAAACCCAAACTCCAATCCGGTATACACTTGTAAAATAATATATACCGGATTGAATACATAATTTTGTATATCGGAATCCTAAAATCATATATTTAGTCCGGTATATATTATTTTACAAATTCATAGTTGAAGTTTTTCCAATACACAAAATGTATACTGTATTGAACTTTCCACCTTTGAAATCCAGTATGCATTTGTATAGTGAAAAAACTCTAATTCGGTATACAAAAATGAAAACAAAATCGAAAATGAAAACGGAAACAATATATCTCAGCAGTTGCCGTCCCTGGCCGCTCCATGCTGCGGCCAACAGAATCACTTTTGCCAACCTTTAATCACACACTCACCGTTGCCAATCAATGAAATCACCACACAAATCACGACGATCCTAAACCTCAAAACAATGAACCACAAAATGCTACAACATTGTGCTTTATTTTTTTTAATATCATTTTCGTAATTTCCAAAAGAGCATTAACAGGATTTAAAAAATTTATAAAGGTGTAGAGTGAGATCATGGAGGTGCGGAAAGAAGTCGTCAACATGTCATAATAACACTCAAACTCACCAGATGAGCAGTTTAATTGTTTTTACTATACCTTGAGACATATATCAACTTTAACGGCTTATTCGTCGGTTTCGTCTTCGATGATAAGGGTGAGTAGGGAGATATCTAGAAAAAGCATGATGCTGAAGTCAATTATCAAGAAGATTTAATTATATATTAGATTAAATAAAATGTACTTTTCTCTCATCTTATTTTATGTTATTTTGTAGTGGTATTTACCTAATGATAACTATACGATAATTACACTTTCACCCTTTATCATAGGGAGATTTAAAATACAAAGCTACCTAAATATCAATATCACAATAAATAAATAAATATATATATATATATTTATCGATAACTAAGGTGATTTGACGAGTATTGTCCTTTTTCAAATCTGACTATACGTATTGACCAAACTGTGTTTAAGCTAATGTGTATTCATCTATAACGTGATTCCGTCTCAAGTTCCATCATTTTCGAAGTTTTTAATTTCCCAAGTCAAATTTGAGATATTTTTTTCTTATTGGAGACGTGAAATCTTGCTTTTAGTGAATTTTTAAATAGTTTGGCCATGCACAAACTTGACTTAGAGGATTGAAAGTTGAGTTGAATTTCAGTGCTTTTGTTGCCTTAAAAGGTGGAACGGGACTACACTGATTGACAACATGTTATTCTCAGAAACCTGTAAAATTAGTCACCTTGTTGTTGAATAATGCATGCCTTACATTATATTATAAATTAGTTATGACATTTTTTACATACCCATCTTCATTGAACGCACACCTTAGCCACTGAGAACAAAAGCTACAAAATCAATTTTCTACAAGATATTAGGATCTTGTTTAGAATAACTTTATTGATCTGTAAAGACTTAAGCAAGAATATAATTGCCGAATCTGATCAACTTTATTCTCCAAGTTTTGTCCAAAGTTTGCTTAGGCTGTTCAAATTCCACTTTTATGTGTTTTTGCATTTATAATTTAACAATCACGCTAATTTAATGTGCTTAAGAACAAATCAAACCATTTTATAATCATAGTAATGTGTGAAACTAGTGTGGAAATAATCTCCACTACCACACATTTCCCTTTCAGTTGAGTCAGTCCAATATATTAATTTGATCACTTCAAGTTTTAAAAATATTTTGATATATTTTTAAGACAGTTTAGAGTTATTTAACTTGATTTAATATTATTGATAAAATTTAAAAATATAAATTTTATGAATAATTGTGTATTGATAAAAAAAAATTAAATATACTTATTTTATTTTATTATTTATCGACACATGTTAAAATTTATATATAACACTAAAAAAGTCTACTTCTTTTTTTATTCCATATATTTAAAACATTGATCAAACAGACAAAAGAATAAATTCTTCCATATTCAATCCTGTTTTTAAGCATTAGAGTATACACTAAAAAAATTGCTGTTAATTGGCTTTTCTAGAGTGGAATATGACTTTACTGTCTTTTGTGCTGTCACATTCTCTTTTTTTTTTTCGCCAGCTTTGTCTAAAAATTGATTGTTAATTGTTGCTTAAAGAGGAGTTCAATAATTTCTTCAAAGAAGAACAGTGGTGTTAATTTGTTATGCAATCTAGATTTTATTTTTGAATTAATAGTGTTTAGTTAGATATCCGTGTATACTGAATACGAAATTTCCTAAATTGTCTTTCAATTCCGTGATTTTTTGTCTTTTCTTTTCAGTTATAAATTCCATGTGTTGAGTGCGTTCGGAATTAGTTTTAACTATGGATGTTTTTGAAGCGTTTAAATATTGTCAAAGGAAAATGGTTGAAGACCAGGTTAACATTTTCAGACAGACTATTGGCTTTGACATCTTAGGGATTTGATCAAATGGAGATTGAAAATAAAATAAGAAGATTAAATAGAGAAAATAAAAGTGAATGACAAATATAGAAATAAAGAAAAATAATTGTTTAAATAGATAAATTAATAGTGTAAAGGGAATTATCAAAACAAAAATGTAAGAAATTGAAAACATTTTTCTAACTATTTAAAGGTGAAAGTTATCAGTCTTTTAAGACCATCTTTTAAGAATATTTTAACATATTAAATCATCATTTCAATCCAATAAAACATCTTATACTAACAATGAGTTCTAAACAAGTTTAAAAATATTTAGAAACACTTTCTTTGACATTTTAAGGGATCAATCAACTTGATAAAAAAGAATTATAGACTCATACAAAATAAATAGACTCACACACACTAAATGAACTAAACTCTAAATCCTAAACTCAGAAATTTACAATGCAAACCAACAAAGACCCTATATGCAACAACTGAAACCAACAAACAAATCCTAAAAATTTTCACTCGAAGGCAACCAATAGAAAACCCTTGTTAGTAAGTAAAGGTTCGAGAATAACAAGCATTGCAAAATAACAAAGAGAATCACTAAATACGAGATAAAAGGAAAAGGGAACATGTAACTCAACCAAGTAGGAAGACGAGATTCAGGGATAAAAGATCAGTACCTATACGGAATCCAAAACACACGAAAGGAGGGAAATACTTTGAGATGAGGAAAGGGGTTTCTGGAGCATTGGTTGATGTTTAAATGTATGGAAACAACGTCAACTGAAGCAACATACCATTGTTACAATAAAATAAAATAAAGTAAATATTGAAAATAAATGTCACTTAGTCTGTTGTGTCTGTCACGTCATGACATGTGGAGGGTCTGTCATGTCATGACATGTGGAGGGTAATGATGGTTTAGAACGATGAGATATGACGTGGAGAGGGGATGAGAGGCTTGCAAAGTCTAGATGGTTCTAGAAACCCCATTCTAGAGCCAATCATTATCCATGTCACGTGGTGAGAAAGCATCATTTAAAAGCCTTTTCACCATTTTTTGCTCAAGACTGGGGGCTATGAGTTGTCTTGGAACTAGGGAAATTACGTGTCAATCCCCGAAACCAAGGCAATTATGTGTCATTCCCCAAAGTCAGAACAATTACGTGTTATCCAAGCAATCCAAACAGACTTCATAAAGATTGGGTAATGTCCATACCAGTAAAGGGCATCGCCTTAGAGAAACATTAGGGATCGCATGTCCCCTAATGAGGTTAGGTCGTCCCAATGTCAATGTACCCTAGGAGACGAGTTCGCCAAATGAGACCATAAAGTAATCTGTAGTTGTTGTAGTGAGGTTAAACTAACACAGTTAATATCCACATCCATGCTACCACGATTAAGGATCGACTTATGTGGCTGACCAAATAGGATACATTATTGCATTAAAGACCATTTAATAGGGGTCATAATGATGTTAATGACATACAAATACACTAAATTACTGATGATAAATTACAAAGAATGTACAATCTAGCAATTATTAATTGAATGAAGACTAAAAACAAGGCCTAATGAAGGTCATAATAGGAGTAATATATGATGGAAGAGTTGTTTAAAGGGAACATAATAGGGAAAAAATGGACAAGTGAATGTTTTGCCTGAAAAACTATTACTCATCTTTTTTTGCTAGAGCACTTTCAAAATTGCCTCTTACTCTCTTTAAAGTTTAAGTGACTTAAGTTCTTGAGCAAAATGTGTAAGGTTCTTTGGTGAAAAACTTGAATCACTTCCACTATAGTGAGAAGTATGCTTAGATATCTTAGTTGTGTTGAATGATTTTTAAAAAAAAAGAAAATTGTTCAATACACCATGTAAGTTCCTAGGAAAGAGAGATGGATCACAATGAACGCTCTTAAGTACCAAATATTTTCTAGTTAAAACTTTTTCCTAAACGTGCATTTGCCCAACTTTCTTTAAATGAAAAATTCTTTTACACAAAAGAAACCACTTAAAAGAAAAGAAAGCTTAAAAACAAATACAAAATTAAACTTCTCAAAAATTTTAACTAGATGATCCTAATGTTGAGGCTTGTTGGCACTTGTGAACTTTCAAGAAACATTCACTGTCTAAAAGCTTTTAAATATTACAAGTAAAAGTAATTATTAGGAGATGGAAGAGCACCAAAGGCTTTTCCAAGACACCTGATATAAAATAATGGTCGAATTTAAGTAATTGAAAATTAAAGAAACTAAGATTCTTTAAGTCAATCTTCCCTTCCTCTCCCAAGTGTTTACATTCTTGTAGCTCTTCCACTTGTTGGCCTTCCAAAGAAGAGTGCTCCTTGAATTGGCCCTCCCACCTCCTAAGATACTACCTAGAAGGTTAGTTCCTTTCACAAAAGAAACACAATTCAAAGATGCAATCCACTTTAAGAGGCTAATAAATTAAAAACAAGAAAAACTCAATTTGAAAAGTAAAACTCAAAGGAGAGTAGAATTGTTGTAAAATAAGGTTTAGACCGAGTTCAAGAGGGGGGGTGAATTGAACTTTGAAAAATTTTCGCAAATCTGATTTATTCTTGAAGTAGAGAATGAAAATTCTTTATTCAATCGATTGACTGTGTAATTCTGAACTGTCAGGTAAACAATCGATTGAGCACAACAAAATATATCAGAGTTAAAACCAGAATTCAGTTAAACCCATAAATCAATTAAACCCATAAATCAGTTTACAGTGTAAGATTGTGCTAACCCAGATTTAATATGTTTAAACACAATCCAGTATATTACACACAATCCAGAATCACAGTTGATTAACAGTATGAACTGATTTTAATCCAGTTAATTTTAAAGATGGCAGCAGTGAATAAAGGCAATCAAGAAGAGTAGGGAGAAAAGCAAGAACACAGAATTTTTATCCTGGTTCACCCTTCCACAAGGACTACGTCCAGTCCTTTGCAAACTAGCAAAGATTTCCACTAAAACAGATCACAAGATTAGTTTACAACCCTTGCTCCAAGCAAGTTACAAACTGCTCCCAGCAGTAAACCCACACCTCACTGAACCCCTCAGCTTGTGTGTAACCAGTGTAGAAATCCACTGCACCACAACACTTGCAGTCCGCAAGCAACACTGCTCCCAGCAGCACTCACCCTCTACTGAACCCTTTAGCAGATGCGAGACCAGTGCAGAACCCACTACACTAACTCAATTACAAACCCAGTAATTGAAAACAGCAAACAGATTGCAAATCAACAGGATCAGAGAAGATAACAGAATGCTTCTACACAAAACAGATTACACAGAATGAAGATCAGGTGCAGAAGACTTAGCTTTGGTCCAGAACCAAAGTAGCAAGAACCTC
>Ga0209489_109638_pt1 | contig 11780 bp, 9 predicted proteins | sample SiratrowhiteBW_FD_187527 | JGI IMG/M metagenome (GOLD analysis project Ga0209489, IMG submission 187527) | Root nodule microbial communities of legume samples collected from California, USA - Siratro white BW (SPAdes) (version 2) | ecosystem: Host-associated > Plants > Roots > Nodule | place: USA... | reverse complement strand
GTATGGTAATTGTATTGGAGTACTGAATCAACTCACCTCTCAAAAACAGAGAGACTGTGTTATTATATACACTGAGTAAAAATAAAGAAGAAAGAGAGTATAACCATAAGCTGTTACAATATTCTAATAGATTCAGAAGAGAGAGAATGACAGCTGTAACGATGCCTAAAAACAGAAAAACTTCTATAGACTAATATAAAATAAGGGAGGATTTCTGGATGGATTAACAGTAGGATATAACATTAATTACTCGTATAAGGGTAATGTGAGAGAAAGATAATATTCTAAGGCACAGAGACAGTACAAACCGAAAAAATATATGGAGACTTTATATTACTCATTTAATTAACAAATCTCATTCATCGGTGATTTTATATATTTTTGAAGTTTAACAGATAAGAGAGTGTAAACTAAGAAGAATATAGTAAAATATATACCATGTTAGAACACCTCTCGTAACTATTTACGGAAAGACCAAGCTTCTCATGCCCTATATAAGCTCACACTTCTTCCACCATTAGACTCCAAGCCACTGAAATCTTTGTTCTTTGTTCTTTCTACTGTTCCATTTTTCCCGATCTTTCTTCTTTGCTTGCATTCCACTGGAAAAAAAATGATACTCTCCAGAGTGGTTAAGAGGGCTGCGGGGAAGCTTGAAAAAAGGCCAGCCGAGGCGCCCCAAAATTTCATGGAGATTGTGTATACTTTAGCAGAAGCCTTGAGGTTCGGTTATGCAGAGACACTTGGCAAATGGAACGCATTTGACATACCTAGAGCCATCCTTTATGCTATCATGGAAAAGGTACATCTATTTCCTATTTTCCCTTCTTTCAAGTTTTATTCATTAGTTAATGTCCTTACTTGGTTCTTGTAGGGTAAGAAAACAATTGCGATCGAATTTAAAGAAAGAGATGACTGTGTACAACTGACAGACCCTGAATTACTAAAGGAGTTGTATGAGCTCAAAAAATGCTTGACACGGACCATGTTTTTCAGCAATAAATGCTTTCGTGTTTTTCTAAATGCTGCTGGATTCGTCAAGGAGGATGTTCTCATAAGGAAGAGAAGAGCTCGGGTATATACGTTTCGCTTAGCTTCTTAACTTTTTTTACGTTAGTTCTACTCTTTCCATTTTAAAAAAGGGTTATTTTAGATTTATACTTGAAGAGGAAGCAAATTTATCCAATGCCAGTTTAACTAACAGTTTTTTTTTTTTTTTTTTGGCAGATTATGAAGCCTGTTTTCACAGTGATACGTGATAAAGAAGCAAAATGTTTGTTTGTGTTCATCCGGGGAACTCAAGAAATAATAGACACTCTGACAGATGTAATCGGTGCTCCCGTTTCCTTCAATCATTTCATTAGCAGTGATGGTGAGCTGAAGAGGAACAAAGTGATTTCAGGATATGGGCACCGTGGTATGGTTGCTGCAGCTCGTTGGATCAGAAAACACTGCACTCCTAAACTTCTTGATGAACTTCGCAAATACCCCGATTTCCAAGTCAAGGTATTATATTAGCCTCTTCAGTTTTTTGGAAGAACATGGATTAAAATGTTCACCACTAATGACAATTCCTTTTTCATCATTTCTAAATCAAAATATTGTGTTCTATGCCTCACTCTTGCTTCAATGTTTTTATAAACTGAATTTTATTAAATCATGCAACTCAACCCAATCTTTATTTAATAGATCGTTGGACACTCACTTGGTGGTGGTACTGCTGCGCTGTTGACATATATGCTTAGAGAAATTAAACAGTTCTCTTCATGCACTTGTGTCACCTTTGGCCCAGGCATGTGCTAATACTGATTTCTATGGTTCCCATCTAAAATTTTATTTTGGTTTAGATTGAGTATTTAATTTTCTATACGATTTTATTACAATTGAATCATCTCATCATCTTTGGTATTGACCAGATGTAGAATAGTATGAACTTTGCAGATTCTAAAGAAGTAATTGTACACATAATATTTTTTGTTTTTGCTGATAAAAACAACATAATATTTTTTTTGCAGCTGCTTGTATGTCAATGGACTTGGCGGAATTCGGGAAGCCATTTGTCACTTCCATCATATATGGTTATGACATGGTGCCTACATTGTCAGCAGCTTCTGCTCATGATTTCATTTCCGAGGTGCTCAAATCAGTTCTTTCAGCACTACATAGTTTCGGCAAATGTGTTCTTTTTTTTTTTTTTTGGACTGATAATTGGACACCGACAACAACAAAAAAACTACTTATAAATTAACATTTTAATTATATTTCTTTTTAACTTTAAATATTAATATTATTATAATGGTTACCAAACTATCATTTTTCAATGTTATATGTTTTCGATATTTTATGTTAATGGCTTATAACTTGACGTTTTCTGTCAGGAAATGGTTGGTTCATTGCTCAGCTCAAGTTGGCTTTATTATGTTATTCCGTAATTAATACTGATTACATGATTTACAGGGTCTGATTAAGCGTAAAAAGTTCATAAGTTCTACTCTCAGCTCAATTGGATCTCACTTACCATTTGCATCTAGTGCAAAAGCCATCGCGGATCATGCAGTATCCCGTGGCACCCAGGTACCTTCAACCTCCCTTGTTTATGTTTAACCATGGTTTACATTGTGGATATATGATCATTAGGCAGTTACAGTAACAAAAGAAAAACCTTTACATTACAACACGTTAATTACTGTTGCATACGAGGGAACCGTATTTGATCTATTGATCTTAACAAATACACTTTTATACTAATTTCTCATATAATAGTTATCTTACTTACCTTGAGATCCTTCTTTATACCTAAAGGTCGTGATGAATGGTAAACAAAGAACTCGGTCACTGATAAGCTGGCCCCGACGTGACAATACTCCGGCATTGTCAAGTTCTAAATCAGCAAAGGTGGCTGAACCGTCTAAATCATTAGATACACCTTATGAAGTGACTGAAGAGGTAAAAATCTCCGAGTTTACGAGTGATGAGGACGACGGTAAATCCTCCCCTGAAGGATCTGATGATGATGACGTCGATGGAGAAGAGAAGAAAAAAAGATCTGCTACTCATAACATTGCTGACGATGAATTGGAGAAATATTTGAAGGAGCTTCAAGCTGAGGCACAGGATGATTATCCTGACAATAATAGTGCCAAGGGAAAAGAAGCAGCCACTACAGAAGCACAAAAGAATGATGTGGTTGTTGGTATTGAAGAAAGAGCAGGTAGTACAGTGGCAACATCAGACAAGCCGGTTAAACATCATCTTTATCCACCAGGAAGGATCTTGCATATTGTCCCTGCACATTACTCTGAAAATTCTGAATCAAACCACAATGACGATGGTGATGAGAAACATGTGGTCTTGTATGAAACGGGTAGAGAGCTGTACGGAAAACTGAGACTTTCAAGAGGGATGCTATTTCATCATATGACAGACAAGTATCTGAAGATGCTACAACAATTAATCGATCAACTAGAGAAAGAGAAGTACAATTATGGTGGCTGATAAGCCAAAGAATCCATGTGAAAGGTTCTAGCTGATAGAGTTGTGGAGCCTTTGAATTAAATATTTCCTCGTTATGTTTGTTGCGTGTATTGGAGTTGTAATAAGTCACACTTTTATGTGTAAGATTGTTAGTTTGTGAGACCGATGATATTAGGAGAATTGTGTTTGGTGGTTATGTTTTCCAGTATGAGAAATAACAGTTCTTATTACAGTCATATATCATCCAAGAATAAAGAGATAAATTGGTCTGACAAAAGAATTTATATACTTATATCAATTAATGGAAAGAGACATGAAATTTAATGGAAGTGTTTATCACGTGGTAATAGAGTGCAGTGTCACCGGATGGTATCGTCAACGGATCAATCTCGTCTGAAAGAGACCATGACGAGGGGTGGCAAGGGTGAAATTGTGTCTATCCATGCTGTCCAAATAGAAGAAATTAGTAATGGGTCCATAAACGAGGTTAAAATTCGAAGCCCAACGGTGACGACTTGGGGCTCGAGTGAAAATGTGGTGAAGAGGTTCCACAACACACATGACGACAAGATAGAGAGACGCATTCTTCCTGCACCGCCATAATTTCTTCTGCCAACTTCATAGACTATGCAAAATGATTATTATACTTTTAACAAAAAAAAGTTAAATAAACTTTACGGTTTCTAGGCTTTTTATATTTTGAGTTAAATAATTCAATATATAAAAATTATATTTTAGATTGTAAAATTTAGAACTTAAAACAATGTATAATTTAAAATATACATTTTAAATGATATAATTTAAAATATATATATATATATATATATATATATATATATTTTAAAAAATACAAAAATAAAAAGGAACTCAAAAATACGGGAAGAATGCGTCCAAAATATAAAGTCCAAGTTAAGACAAAAAATTTTGGAAGATCAACACCAGCAACAATCAAACAAGGGGAACAAGGGAGTTGGACAAAACATCACTGTGAATTTTTGGATTTATTATCAATAAAATTTTATTAGTGTTAGTAAAAATAATTTTAAAAATATGAAACAATTATTTCATATCGTAGAAACTTTAAATGATTTCATTTGTTACTGCTTTGACTATGAAACAATAATAGAGAAAGTCTCTTAAAATGCTTTGGTACGTATTAACATTATGTGAGAGGACAAGGAGAAACTGATAATTTTATATATAGAAAATTTAGTCCCTATACTTTTATAATATAGCAAATATCTCCACTTAAATTTTTCTTTTATATTATTTATATTTTTAAGTGCTAGCAAATAATACAATAATATTTCATTTAAAAATAATCATTTATTTAATTACATTAAAGTTTTTAATTTAATAATCAAAATTAGAATTTTTGCAATAAAGATCATTTGTATGTGACTTTGTAGGTTGAAAACTAAACTATAATATATTAATTAAGGTAAGAATCTAGCAATACTTCTCACACTTATGATACCATGAAGTAATAGTAATATTATTTTACTTTTAAAAACCATTAGAAAAAACAATACACTATTTTCTTCTATCCTTTACATGCATCTCTTAATTAATTATAAAGTGTTAGAAGAACTCAAATAAGTTAACTTATTATGAATAGTTTAAGAAAAATATTTCTCTTCCTTCATTTAATATATCCTAGTGAGGAGTTTAATTTATTATAGAGTTCGCACTTATTATTTAAATTTATTAATCCGTTATTAAATAATCATTAATTCAGCTGAAATATCTCATATATCCATTCAGCTAGTATTCTAAACGGCTTTTTTTCCATTTTGGTGTACTTTTCAATTTTAATTTTCAAAATGAGTAAAAAAAATTATTTATCAAAATGGGGAAATTCCATAATTTCAAACCAGTCAAAATAAAAGTAACATGCTGACAATTTCAATTAATGATATTAATTAAAATCATTTCTCTCTCTGCAATCATTTTTTAATTATTTGATATTATGATTGTTAGGTTTAACAATTAATAAAAAAATAATAATCATTATATAATAATAATTAACAAATAATTTTTTAATTATTTAGCACTATGTTTATTACTTTAACAATTAACAAAAAAATCAATAATAGTAATTAACAAAACTGTAATAAAAAAATTAAGACATACAAATTTATTTTAAATTAAAACAAAATAACGTAATGATAATAATAATAATAATTCATATGAATTTAATAATAATAATTATTATTATTATTAAATTAAAATAAAATAACATAATAATAATAATAATAATAATAATTAATAATAAGTGAATTCAATAATAATAATTATTTTTTAAATTAAATTTGTATGAAATTATTCTTATTATTATTATTATTTAAATTAAATTCATATGAATTTAATTAAAATTATTCTTATTATTATTATTATCATTATGTTATTTTATTTTAATTTAAATAAATTTGTATTTCTTAATATAATTATTATTATATAATTATTATTATTATTATTATTATTTATTTTGTTAATTGTTAAACTTAAGGATTATAGTATCAAATAATTAAAAAATGACTGAAGAGAGAGAGAAACAATTTTAATTAATGTCATTAATTGAAATCGTCAGTATTTCACTTCACTTCTATTTTGACCAGTTTGAAATTATGCCTATCTAGATGGTAGAATTTGTCCATTTTGATAAATAAATTTTTTTATACCCATTTTGGGAATTAAAATTGAAAAGTACACCAAAATGAGAAAAAAGTCATTCTAAACCTATGTATCCAAAATTAAAATATAATAAATCTTGTTAACTTATATTATTGTCTAAGAAAATATTTATTTATTTTCTTGAAAATTCTTATTTACTTTATAAGATAGTATTAACTATAAAAAAAAAAGGTATATTGATCTATTTGAATCGTTATCATCATGTTTCAAAAATAATCCTAAGAATAGTAAACAATTTAAATTAAAATTACAAACATTAACATAATCTTTGTTATGATATTAAATCTCAAATTATAATAAAATGTTTTATCAAAACATCCTCAAACGATATAAATAAAATAAATAAAAAATACTTTATTATAAATATATAACTGAAAATTTTAATCCTAACACACATTTATTTCCAACCATCCAATAACATTAGCTCTGTGTTCTCTAATACTACCCCGTTGAGCCCAGTTCTGTTTGTATTGCTTTTAATCCATCGGTGGAGCCTTACGATCACTTTAATCATATGCTTATAATTGTCACCTTTCATTCTCATATTAAAAATAGTTAAGATTCTGAATTTTTAAAACTGAAATTTAATTTTATTCTCACTAGATATTTTGTCCCGAATTTTTATCACCATTTCCTTGATTTTTTTCCATGATTCATTATTGAATCGTGTTTCACTCACTTAAAAAAAAAAAAAAAAAGAAAAAAAAAGATATACCTGTTTTGTATATGTTCTGATTTCTCTCAACTCACTGTCCTTAAGATAAAAACTCTAATAATTGGTTGTTGTTTTTCTAAGAGCATAAAAAGAAAAGAAAACAGGTTAGAGGAACATGAAAACTTTATTAGATGCTCTTTTTAGCAGAAAATTAACATTCAAAATACTTATAAGGAATAACAAACTCTTACAACATATTACGTATTCAATAATCACAATTCTAATATATAATCATAATAAACAAACTTGAGAATTAGAATCAAGAGGTTTATATTAATTCTAAATTAGTGCCAATTACTTTTTCATCCTCCACTATATTTGAGTTACTCTTTCTCTAGTTTATTGATTAATTGTTGTAACTTCTTCAAATACTTGGTCGTGGGATGGTCCAATATCATCCCTCTTGAAAATCTGAGTTTTCCATACAGCTGTATAGAAGTTTGATATAACAAGCAGGCATGTCTTTCATCAGCATCACTATTGTATATATAGAAAAATGAACCACTTGAATAACAAAGACAAATAAGAATGACCCACAACTTATCTTTAAGATTTTGATTTTGAATCAAATGCAGTACGAAGTTCTCTTATATATATTAGTTCATATATAATTCATTGATAAAGATGCCCTCTATATTTCTGGCCTCCAATTATTATCTAAGATGGGTGGAAGGCTAGGAACAAAAGAAGTGTTCTATTGTACAGATTAAATCACTGAAATTGGTTAATAGGAAATATAAGAGGGCCAATTTTTTTTATTCTAACGGGTGTGTGAACCTGAGGTTGTGGTTATTGTGTATCAAGTGATAATTGTCATGTTGTGAGGATATGCAGGGAAAATTTTAATTTTGTGGTTTATTCTGTGATTTTTTAGGCTAGTATGGTTGGACTAAAATGAGTCTCTGTGTTTTTTAGCTAATATCTATCAGGTTAAAAGCTTAGATCAATTTATTGAATTTTTGAGAATATGTGTTATGGAATCTGCAGTGGAGTAGATAATATATCAAAGTAAATGCAGCTTCACATTGCATGATCACAGGGACATAGGTGGAAAGATATAACATATTTTTTTATTTTATAATTATTTAGTAGAGATTCTTGTTGATCTGATTATTGTTAAATCTGTATTCTTTAACAGTTTTTTTAAGCATTAAGTTGGGTCTCATTGTTTAGTTATATCATGCTCATTTTAAAGTCAATGTTACTATAGAAGGTAATTTATATAAAAATATTTTATCAGAAACACTTTCTTTATATTTTATCGCTAATAAAAAAATTTGTTGATGACCTGTCTGTGACGAAGGTGATTAAAGAAGAAAAGAAAATTATTGCAAGTGATGCCACTGGCTTCCTAGAAGCAGTGGCACCTGGAGTGGTAGGTACGTATAAATTATTAATCTTACAATTTGTCTTTAATTACAATTGAACTATACTGTACTTTTAATTATGTTACATACATTGTTCTTCCTATTCATCCAGTGGAACACAGACCAAGTACTCTTTTTAACAAGTAATTTTATTAGTTGGATAATAGGTCATACTTTTTTTATGAAATGGATTGAATTTTTATTCATCTTTATACAGCAAAATAATTCGATTAAATCTAATGTCATCAATCACATCGTTTCAAAGCACTTCGAGGATCGGGTGAGGTAAGAAAAGATTAATATTCAATTTTAATTCATCAATAGTTTTAATAGATTTATTTCAAATTCAAATTTATATTTTTAGATTTTTAATCCAATAAAAATAATAGGATTTACGAGAGATTTTGTTTTTAATTTTAAAAATAAAAAAAATATTGTATTTACTATAAGAAGATATTTAATTAAGGCATTTTTTTTATTGAAATACTTTTACTCATGCCTATTTGGTTCGGTTCGAGAGTTATAAAGTTAGTTTTGGATATATATATTTGGATTGGCTTTATCTTAAATTTGTAAAAAAAGTTTATTTTAAGTCTAATTTAATTTTATAAAGTTATAAAACAAGGTTCAATAAAATTAGACCTGTAATAAAACATGATTGGCAAATATTCTTGATTGGAGTTTCATTGGTTCAACCATTATTGGTCTTGGTCGGAACATCTTTGCCACTATTGCCCATGGAAGATCTTTTTAAGTTTAAGTATGACATGTTTAAGAGTTTTTTCTTACCTAAAAACCTTTTATGCACAGTCTGATTCACAGAAAGATCTATGATCAAGCCAATAAATTTAATTATGCTTGCAAAAAATATATCAATAAATTATATTTATCATATGTAGTATTCTTTAATTTTTAGAAACTAATATTTAAAAAAAATACGGAAAATTAAATAACAAGTCATTATAATAAAAATAAATTGTTTAAGTGGCTGTGTTTAGACACCTTCTATTTGTATGGACACTTAAGTTGACTAATTAAAAAAAAATCATAAAACATAGGTGTTCATGGGTACATGATAATAAATAGAAAAAAGTTTATAAACAAAAATACTCCAACGGTAAGAAAAAATAAAACATAAAAGAAAATAATGAAAATTTTCTATTAGAATATTCAAACACATGTATCTTCGTGTTGAACCATCATTATTGATTTTCTCTCCCAAAAAAATATCTCAATTATTTAGTAAAAAAATAAAAACTAAATTAAATTCAAATAAAACTGCATTTATGAAATATAATAATCTCAAATTTAATGTCAAATTATGTCAATTAAATACATATGTACACTAATTTAAATTCAAATTTAAACTAAATGGAAAAAAAATCAATAGAGTCCAATTAAATCTGGACTTTGAATCAGGTTTACATAACATTCATATAATCCATGCATATTTTATTTATATGAAATAAAAATTATGAAACCAAGTCAAGGGTTAGACCAATGCACACTGTTTCAACCATCAACTTTGGCAACTCATTCTTTTAATCCACCTTGCTGATTTTTTTATTGGTTTTCTTTTCTTAATAGGCTTAATATAAAATTTTCATGCGAATTAATAATTCCTTGGTAAGTGGGACGGACGCAAATTGACTTGATTTGACTAATAAAAATAACAAAACACCAATAATTTACATAAGTTGATCTTGATAGTAGTACAGTGCATCTTTGCAACTATTGTTTTTAATTGAATAAAATTAGCAGTATCCTTATGAAAAAGAGTGAGAAAAAACTCCTCTATTTTAATCTACATTCATTTATTTTATTAAAAATAGACAGGATTAATTAGCGACCATTTGAAAGACATAAATTTATTCAAAAATAAAATAAATAAAGTCAACATTAATCGTTATCAGAGAAAAATAGTTAGAAAAATATCTAAAGAAAATTCATATCTTGATTTAATCGAATTTGAGAATTAGTTATAACCACACGAAAAAGTAAACCCTTAAATCCCACTATTAAAAACGTAAAAACGGTTAATATTAGAGTTAATTGTCCAAACAAAACGTGAGTTAAATTAAATAAAAATTAATTGGCACAAACAGAAAAAATGTTCTGTGAAAAATTAATTTTACTTTAATGAAAGAACTGTGTTAGTTGATGAAAAACTCAAGAACTATGTGAGTTAAAAAAATTACAAAATTAATTTGTTCCTTTTAATCAATTAAAATGAGTTGTTTGAATTATCAAATATTTAAGATTATCCCTTTTATATCAATGAAATGCTAAGGTTTAAAAACAAAAATCCTCACAAACTAATACCAAAAATTTAAAGTGGGACAAAAGTTCATAGGAGACCAGGTCTAAACTATTGTTTTCCATTATTTAGCCAGCATATCTAGGTCAATCTGATTATTCTTTTATTTGGCCATTCTAACATTAATGAATTCAATTTTTTTTATTCAGTTACACAATACAAAGAAAAAAGTACTGTTCTCCAGAGGAGCTTTAAATAAATAAAACTAATATCGAACTAAAATTTAAAACAAGTTGAGCAATATCGAATCTTTTCATGGTTATATTACAAATTTTTTTTCTCAAATAAAATATATATCAAGAGTATTTTGATATTTTAACCCATATACAAAGAGAGAATACAAAATATATGGTCTCAATTTTTATCAAATATTATGATCTCAATTATTTTAAATGCCATTGAATTTCAAATTTTTACCATCTATTTCATTTATCTTATAATAATGTCAAATAGATATGTGATCAATTTTGCTTGAATTATATAAGAAGAATTAAGATTTAAATACATATTTAATTCGCATAAAATAAATGAATTTTTATAGCTATTTTGTTTTTTCAAAATTTTGAAATTACTTTTTTTACTTCTCATAAAAGGAATGATTTTAGTTTTATTGTAAAATATTTATTTTTTAAAATATGAATTTTCTTTATTCCTAATGTTTGTTAAAAGGTAGATAATAATATTTATCTTAGAGATTCTTTTTAAAGATCTCAGACGATGACATGACGCTGTAAATACTAGCTAGTTGTTTATTATTAACTGTTATAAACACTTGATACATAAGTTATAGCAGTTTCTTAATCAAAGTCTAAAATTTCACTTTAAAATTCTCAACAGTATTTTAAACATTACATCCGTAATGAATGATCACTAAATCTCTTATTAAATATAATAACGGGATTTAAATTAACCTGGGAATATCAAGGTCACTCCCAATTTTCTTAAATTTTTATATATAAAAATGTTTAATGAAACTATGTTCCTAATCAAACCATGAAATTCGTAGACAAAAGGCTTCCGCTATTAGAATATTATTTCTTATTATTTTTTTAAAAAACGACTTCGTGTTTGTTAATACTAAATCATTTTTTACTAAAATAAATTAACAATGTCTCGTATATATTTAGGTTGAGGAATCTAATTGACTATTTTTTTAATTCCGTAATCTAATTACCAGTTTAGTCAGAAAAAGAAAAGTCCCGTCAACTTTGGC
>Ga0209489_109637_pt1 | contig 11781 bp, 6 predicted proteins | sample SiratrowhiteBW_FD_187527 | JGI IMG/M metagenome (GOLD analysis project Ga0209489, IMG submission 187527) | Root nodule microbial communities of legume samples collected from California, USA - Siratro white BW (SPAdes) (version 2) | ecosystem: Host-associated > Plants > Roots > Nodule | place: USA... | reverse complement strand
ACTACAAGTTATTTATACGATAATTTACTTCAATCTTGTAATTTTATCATTATAATATTTATTTTAACAACATTTAGATAGACAGAAGACTAATACACTTATTCAAATTATAAAAAAAAACTAAAAATATTGACTTTAAATTAAAAAAAAAAAAACTAAAAATTATGGAAGAGCTAAAATCCAATCCAAAACTTAAAAAATTTAACTTCACCCTACCAAAGTCATTTGTTTGGATAATCATATCCAAGAAAACAAAACAAAAACAATACAATCCTTGAAATAATCTTGTTATTGCAATGGAAACAAACAAAGAATCCAATTATTTCCACTTCCACCCTTTATCTTCTTCCACAGGTTCGAGCGCAGGCAAAGCAAAACAACAAAAACAGTGAGAAACGAAAATAGGAATTGAATTTTTCAATCCCGTGACTCCAAGGGGCAAAAGGGTAACTTCAGAAGGAGAAGATAGTTATGCATTGTAGCGGGAACTAACACACTTTCTCTCTCTAGGCACTGTGAGTAATGGAACTTCAATTTCTGATAGAACACGACCATGCATTTCCACAAAAGACTTTTTGCTTTGGTCGTGAGTTCCCATAATGCCCTTCTCTTTTCCCTTGGAAGCGTCGGCAGTGTATTTTGTAGGCTTGTGAGGAACAAAGCTACAAATAAGGAAACCCCAAGGAGGGGAATTTTAAGGGCCCCTCTCTTACTCAACCCTGTCAAAGGTGTCAAGCACATTTTTTTGTTTGTATTTTGTGTGTGTAGCAAAGGGTGGTGCTGCTTCTTGTGGTGGGTGGTGGGGTGCGCAGGATAAGCAGGAAAGTTGAGTGAAGGGTAGGGAGAGAGAAACAAAGAACCCCATTTAAAAAAATTATATATATATAAAAAGAGAAGAGAAAAAGATTGGTCTTTTATTAACAAGAAAACAACCCATCATAGTTTCAAGGCCATTTAATTGGTTCTTCTTAGTCTTGTGGTGAGCTATAAATCCTTCATGGTTTTTGCTTACCCTTTGGGTTCTCTAGTGAGTCTTAGATACCCACTTTGAGATTTCTCATTGAGTTGCATGGTTTTGGATAGGAACGTTGTTGCAATGGGGAAGGTTGTTCTGTTGTTTGGTTACATGTTGGTAGTGGTGGTGGCTTTGGCTTTTGCTGATTCAAGTCAGAAGCTTGAGGTTCAGAAGCACTTGAAGAACTTGAATAGGCCTCCGGTTAGGTCCATCAAGGTATAGAGAGAGAGAAAGAGAGAGTTGGTTTTCCTTTCTTTCTTAATTCTGCTGTTACTTTTGTTTCTCTTTTGCCTCTTCCACTTTTCACTGATTGCATAACTGTTTTTCTAATTGGTGTTTGCACAACAATGGACCTTTTTGGGTGAAAGGAACTTTAATCCTGGATGCTCCTGTTGTCTCACCTGGGGCACTTCTTTTAGTCTCTTTCACTTGTTCTTGAATTTTGAGCAGAATCTATGTTTGCTTTTTAGTGCTACCTTTTTTTTTCCTTGGTTTTGCTAGGAATTGTTGTGTAAATTGTAATTGGTTTGATTCATTTGCTTTTGTGCCCATCCATGAGCATGGTTCTTTTTTTGCAAGTTTTTCTAATTTGCATTTCTCTTGTTGTGAAAGCAGAGTCCTGATGGAGATATTATTGACTGTATCCATGTCTCTCACCAGCCAGCTTTGGATCACCCTGACCTCAAAAATCACAAGATTCAGGTGAGGAATTTTACTTTTCTTATCTAATGCCTTTTCATTTTATAATTCAAAATTCTTTATCTGGTTAGCTCCATTTTTTTTTTCTCTCTTTCCTTTGGTTCAAACTTGAATTTCAAACAATCACGGGTTGTTGATGCAGATGAAACCAAATTTCCATCCTGAAGGACACCCTTTTGGAGACAACAAAGTCTCTTCAAATTCCAAGCCTATTACACAGCTATGGCACGAAAATGGGAGGTGCCCTGAAGGAACAATTCCTGTAAGAAGGACCTCAAAGAATGACATACTAAGATCAAGCTCTATTCAACAATTTGGAAAGAAGAAGCCAAGGAGCTTCCCTAAGCCAAAGCCTGCCAAACCTCTACCAGACATCATCAGTCAGAGTGGCCACCAGGTACAACTGCTACTACAATGCATGCAGTAACAGCCAGTTAACTGCAAAAGGAAAAACAAGTTATATAGGAGCAAAATATAAAAGCTGTTTAATTATTTATTTATATCTCCTGATTTTTGTGTATTTTTCTTTGCTCCTTTGATCTTTTTGGAGCATTTAGCATGCCATAGCTTATGTGGAGGGGGACAAGTATTATGGAGCCAAGGCAACCATAAACGTTTGGGACCCAAAAATTCAGCAACCCAATGAATTTAGCCTCTCTCAAATGTGGATTCTGGGTGGCTCTTTTGGTCAAGATCTCAACAGCATTGAAGCAGGTTGGCAGGTATTATTAAATTTTTTCTTCATTGTCTTCTTCTGTCTGCAAATATTTTCAAATTCAGCATCCTCATAAAGATGAGATTTATCACCTTCCTTCTAATTTCCAATTTCTGTTTTTTTTTTTTCCTATTCTGGTAATCAGGTCAGCCCTGATTTGTATGGAGACAACAACACTAGACTCTTCACTTATTGGACAGTGAGTTTTCAATTCCAGCACCAAAATTTTGTCCCCTCCTCTAATTACTTGTCTATTTCTTATTCACTTCATTCAATTGTTCCACTACCATGACAGAGTGATGCATATCAAGCCACTGGTTGTTACAATCTCCTTTGCTCTGGCTTTATTCAAATTAACAGTGATATAGCCCTAGGAGCAACCATCTCCCCTCTTTCCAAGTATAGCTCTTCCCAATATGATATCACCATCTTGGTCTGGAAGGTACATTTTTTATATCTTTTTATAAATTATCTCTTGATATTGGACATTCTGGCATGAAAATATGCCCAGCACTTAACAAACACTACCATTAGTATATTGAGACCATTGTTTTGTGCAGACCACACTAGTTAATTATATATGGAGAGAATCTCTGACACACATTTCATTATATCTGAATGCTACATTGTTTTAGGGGTCCATGAATTTAATAACATGGAACAAAGTCATCTGATGTTGTCTATTATGGAAAACCAATGTGTGTGTAGGACCCCAAAGAGGGTAACTGGTGGATGCAATTTGGAAGTGACCATGTTATGGGATACTGGCCAGCTCCTCTATTCTCGTACCTTTCTGACAGTGCCTCAATGATTGAGTGGGGGGGAGAGGTTGTGAACTCCGAATCCGATGGCCAACACACCTCAACTCAAATGGGAAGTGGCCATTTCCCTGAGGAAGGCTTTGGCAAGGCTAGTTACTTCAAGAACATTCAGATTGTTGATGGTGACAACAAGCTTAGAGCTCCAAAAGACCTTGGCACTTACACTGAGCAAGATAAGTGCTACAGTGTCCAAACTGGCAGTGCTGGAGATTGGGGTAACTACTTCTACTATGGTGGTCCTGGTAGAAACCCCAATTGCCCTTGAATCTTGATCATTCATGTCAAGCAAAGAAAACTGAGAAAAAAAAAGATGAGTAGGTGTTCTTTTTGTCTAGTTTAGTTATTTTAGTAACATGTGGTGTATAATGAAGCTCTTGATCCTTCAGTCTCCAAAAAATTGTTGGAGAAAAGAGTAGTGAGAGTTTCTTAGATTTATAAGAAACAAGTTTCTTCATTGGTTTTCCCTGTTTATATATATAAATATTTGTTGTTTTGTTTGCTCCTCTCTCTGGAGCTGTGAAGGCTGAGGTGTGAATGTGAACATGAACATGAACAGAATAGTCTCAATGAAAAGCTGTCTCAATAAGGACATTTATTTATGTTTATGCTCTTGCTTGTGACCAAGCCATAGTGGGTGGCTTTTTTATTGAAAAAAGTTATGGTGGAAAGAAAAAAAAAAATGAGATACATGCACATGTGATTATACAGGTTAAGGGTAGTCTAGTTCAGTCACTTCACATCTTTGTGCACAATTTATGGTATTAAAGTTTATGTCTTTTTAATTGGAATATAGTTCACATCACTTACCCTAGACTATAGAAGAGATTAGAAAAGGAGAAAAGATGTGAAAACCGCGTTATCTCCTTATTGTGATGCTGATATAGATGGACCCATATGAGATTGAATGGTATGTTAGTGTGGCAAGCTAGCATTTTCTTTCATAAAAGCCACCCTTGTGGTTGGTCATACACCCACCTCCTCTTTATCACTTACCCTTAAATTATTCATATTTATATTTCTTTGACTCTTTAAGTAACATTATATACATGTTTACATAAGTAGGGGAAATGCTTTATGACTTAATATGTTTACAAAGAATGTTCTATAGAATAATAATATTACTAGAGTAAAGTTTTTTTTTTCATATATTGTCAATCAATTAAAATTATTTTAAATAAATATTATAAAAATTAATACTTTTTTTTTTCAGTTTTATGCTAATGAATGATTGGATAAATAAATATTTTAGAATGTCATTATAGTTCAATTAAGTCTTATTTAAGAAATCAAATGCTACCATTCTCTTGATTGAAAAATTGTGTTAAAAAAACATGTTTATTTAAAGGACTGTTCAGCAATTATTATTTAAATAAAGTTTATATCGAAATGAATTGCATTAGAAAATTTGAATTATTTGAAAAAAAAATTAGTTAGTTAATTGCTTATAAATAGAACTATTTTAACTAAACTTTGATTATGTTTACTTAAAATATATTACAATTCAATCAAATTTGTCCAAACAATTATACATATCAGTTTTGTCAAATCATTTTTATAGTTTAATTAAATTTTTTAATTTATGCATTTTTTTCATATTTACTCACTCTTACATATTTATGATGAAAAAAAAAGTGTGTAGATTGATTGGTTAAACACGAAGCTTCAATTGTTTTAGCAAATTGGAATGAGGGTTTTCATTTAAAGACTTAGGTCCTTGTTTGTTTTGTTCTTTTTCTTTCATCTTAATGGATAAAATTATATAAATTTCAATTATAAAAATAGATGTTTTCGGAGTTCCAATGCAAATTTTACAATCCATCAAGAACAAAAAACTTATTGTGAACTAATTAAAACGAATATACCTTGAATAATCTTGTGGTCTTGTTTTATATGTATGTGTATAATGCTCATGAAAAATACTCAATGTTACGTATACTCCAATCTTGAAAAGCATGGGCTTTTAGGTTCAATCATTATGGCTTTTTATTGTATGCTTTAAAAATTAGCACTCAACCCCATATGTTTGGTTAAGATGGGGTAAAATGACACAATTAACAATATAATAACTTTAATTGAAATACGTCATTAGTGTTTTCTTTTATTATTTTTTTTATTTTTTTTTTATTGTGACTGGTTGTTAACTCCCGTTAATTATGTTTCAGCTTTATATGAAGGAGAAAATCAGAAAAGATACTTTTCTTCAAAAAAAGATTCCATCTTTTTCTTTCTTTAAAAAACCAAATAATGATATTGCAATTCGAAAGAGAGATGTTTCGATAACTTGTTAGGAGGACAACTTGGTGTAACTAATAATCATGATTGCAAAATTAATCCCTTCACAATGCTGACAGAAAATTTCCTATCAAAGACCTTCTGTTAGATAACTAAAAAGCTAGCCTTAATCATGCATTTAAAATAAATAGTCAACATTATAATTAAGTAAATTAACGTCGATCATGTATATATAGTTGATAGTTAAGATTATTTCATCTTATGTTTTCGTGACTAAGATGATGTATTAAAGGTTTTTGAATTATTTATAATAATTATTATTTTTTTAATATGGAAATGTTATTGATAAAAATTTATATTGAAGAGAGAAGATATGTTATTGATAATATTGCCGGTTTTGTCACTTCTAATTATGAATAATGCTGTATATTAAAATAATAAATATAAACTAATAGTACATTAGATATGTTTCCAGAAAAGAGAACTGAATTATTAATACATACTTTTAAATACTAATTTTTTTTCATAATCTTTTTATACATGTACTTTCACACTTCTTTCCTAGTATGAAAAGTCATTTTTTATGTAAAAAATTAGACTAAAAATAAAATAGAAAAAACAGTTGAGTAAAAATAATTCACATAACTATAATATCATGTTGCGATTCATAATTTTGATAATTGAATTGGATTACTTTGCTCCTTGATATAGGATGTATGTGTGTGTATATATATATTAAGAGTTCAAATTAAGATTTATCAAATTCTAGTTTTCAGTAAAAAAACTGTAGCATCTAAAAATAGAAAATGATAAACAAAAAATCAGGAATAATATTTTTTTAACCAAAATAGGTTTTCTTTGCCATCTTTCCCTTTTTTCTTTTATATTTTCTTATTATTTACTTTTTTCTATTTATTTTCATTCACCTTTCTCCTCATTTATTTTTTTAATAATTTACTTTATCTTGTATTTATAATTACTTGTTGTTATTTATTTCCTTATTTATTTATTTATTTATTTATACTTTCTAAATTAATTAACTTTTTTGTTTATTTGATACTTTAAAATTCTTAAAACTTACTCTTTTTTTTTCAAATTTTTATCATCCTAATTTCCTTTTATGCATATGTATCTTAGTTTTTTGCAATATTTTATCCAAAAAAATTATTTAAAATTTACTTTAATAGCATTGAAAGATCTTAATTACCAAATCAATTTCAAATATACAAATACTTACAGTCAATTATTTCGAAAATATTCCTTCCTTAGAAGTAATAAATGAAATCTACGTTTTCATAATAAAAAAAATTAACCATGTTTATCTAATATGATTTTAAAAATTAGTTATACATTAATGCAATGTATTTCGTATATATGATTTTAGAATTTTAATATAATTAAATTGAAAATTATAATATTATTATCCTAAATAAAAAATATTTGTTTTGTCTTTTCAAAGTTTAAATCATTCTATATAAAAAAAAAATTCATATGTTATTATTATTATTATTAATGGAAAGAATAAAGGATTAATTTCAAGCATTTTGTGAGTTTACACTTTAATACCAGTTTTTATTAATAATTAATCTTTTTCTTCAAGAAAAAAAAAAACTTAATTGATTTTGGTGGGATTTTCTTTCTAACTATAATTTTCCATCTAGAAAACTTGAACTCTATACTTTAATTAAAAACATAATCTAAGTTCATTATAACTTTCATTCCCATTAACTTCCCTCAACGTTGGAGAAAAAAGAAAATAAAATTGTAAGGAGATGAATGTAAGTCTTACATTTTCCCCTTATATTTTCTCTATCCATCTCAATTAAATGGCCATATGAAATTAAAAAAAAAAAAAAATCTTTGTTTTCCGCACCTTTATTTCTATTGAAGCAAATGTTGTATTGATATGTCTCCTACACATACACCTATATATTTAGTAAATGCTATAGTTTTTTTGCAAAGGTCTACAAGTCCTAGAAAGAAGGGGTCATTCATTATTAAAGTGAGATTACATGTCATTTCAAACCTATGTTGTGTTTTTTCCTTTGGGACATATAGTGATATATTAATGGTGTTTAGGAAGAAGATTTGAAATTGGAACTTAATGTGTATTTTAAATGCTTATAAAGGGTTGGTGCGAGTAACACTTAGGAGTCCATTTCTCATAATGACTCCAATAATGTGTTTCAAAAGTGCGTTAGGGTAAATTGCTCATAGCAAAACCCTTTACCCAAGTGTTGGTTTTTGAAGTCAAAGCACGTATTCATGCCACATGTGATGTGAGTGTGCCATAGAGCTGTCCATCAATACATAAATAATTAATGATTACTTGTTGTCCCATTCAGCAAGTTTTTTCAAACATATCCAAGTTAGGAACACCAATTATGCTCAAAAGAAAAAGGCAGACCAAGGATAAGGGTTTGTTTGGGAGATGAGTTTATTTGTACTTTTTATCTCTCCAAAATTTTGATGAAGATAATTTTATGAATTTCAATTAAATATGCAATATTGTAGGATAAAATAGTATCAATTTTGTTGACATAATATGTTAATCTTACCACTATATATGTAGTTAAACACAAAATTTAAAAGTATATTTTTATACTTAAAACATATTTTATAATAAATTTAATGTAATAGAATCAATATAAAAATAATATATTGCTAGATATTATATTATTAAGTTAAGAAGTTGCATTATTAAATCATGATTTTTTTTTTAAACTATACTCTTTAAAACATATATGACACTGAACCAAGTTAAAATGACTTCAAACATAATTTACATTTATTCACAGATTGTCAAATTTAATTTCTTAAGTTTCAATCCATATCATTTGCAGTTAAACCAGAAAGTCAAATTAAATAAAAAACAAAAATATGGTTTATCTCTAATTCAACAGTTATATTATGAGTTTTATATTCTATTTTATTTTATGTGAATCTCCTTATACTACAGTATTTTCCAGAGATTCTTATAAATTTTATTCTAATGTATAAGACTCACATTTTAGTAATAATGACATTTATAAATTTTATTCCAATATATAGGACTCACACTTTAATAATGATATTTTATTGGAATATGTTGATATAATATAAAATTTTAAATTATTAGTCTTAAATAAAATCCTAGATTATAAGAATAAAAAAATATTAAGATGTAAATATAAAATTATTAAATATGAATTTCTTAAAATCCTTACATCGAAAAAAAAAATATAATAAATCTTTAAAATTAGTATGATATATAATGAGACTATAATCACCTAAACTCTTATATGGATTTAAGATAATGTTATAAAATGAAATCTAGTTATAATCCCTAAGTTGGAAATGTTTATATTCAACCTGCCTAATGGAGATAGTGCCTAACACGTATTTGAGTGGGAGTCAACCACATACAATGCCTTTGACAAACCAAAAATAGTGACTAATCAAACCAAAACTAAACAAGGAACAACTTATGTTTTGGTTGGAAAGAGGATAACAGGATTTAAAAAATACTTATATATATACACATATTACGAGTTACGTAATTCCAATTCTTCTTCTTTATTACTATGGAAGAATTTAATCTCGTATATTCTCATATTAAAAAAATCTATCAATTAATTGAAAATAATCTCAAATTCAATATTTAAAATAATTAGAAAAAAATTAACAATATTATCATGCATAATTTTTTTTCGTCTGGCCATGAGTTTTGTTTTTAATTAGTGAATCAGAAACTAATGTTACTACAGTGACCCACGATAATATTATGTTATTAATTTATTTTACCATGGTTACTATTATTCTAACTACAACTTTTTCTAGTGTTTTTATCATAATTAATCTTTACAACCTTTTAAATGAATAATATTAGATCGAGGTTAACATTAATTAGATTGATTTGAATGGTTTCCAAAATATACATATTCTTACTTTTTATTCACAGCACCCTCTTCCTTTTATTTATTTTGAATTTTGAATATTATTATTGGCATCCAAATAAAATATATAGCATTACAACATTCATGAATTTTAAATTAACGGAGCCTCAGTGGCTCTCCAATCAAGGTGGATTGGAAAAAACATTGAGGCATCATATTAAAAACAAAAACATGCACTCAGTAAAGAAATCCACGCAGGTAGATTCCTGTTTATTACAGAATATATGCTAAGTTCCCATACATATGTAGCAGAAAAAATGTTGACTATATGTTTGCATCACCCTCTCCAACTCCCAAGTTTCAACCAACCCTGCCAAAATTGTACCAAATAAATAAAATCAATTAAAAAAGAAAACAAGTAATTTAACTTGAGAGTTAGTCAAAACAGTTAAAAATTTACCAATGGGTAAAAAATACACGAAAATAACAGTGTGTAAAGAAAATAAACCCTAACAGCAGACTTTTCATTACTATTTAAAATTTATTAAAAGTCACCCAAAGTTTCACTCATTATTTGATACACTCACATAATTTGTTAAAATTTCAATAAAGTAATAGCAAAATTATTAAAAATAACAATTCTGGAGCAAACAAACTTTTTCAGAAATACTTTTAGGATAAAATAAGAAAAAAAAATGAAACAAGATTCTTCACAAATTAAAATTAACTTTTACATAAATTAAAAATCAAAATTTGGATAAAGTAATTATATGAAAGCTTCTACAAATTAAATAATGCATCAACTTAGTTTATGCAGCTAAAAATGTCAGATAATTCTGTCGAAAAGATTGTGTTAAAGAGTTTTTTTTCTGAATTAATATTCTTTTATATATGTGAAGACTAAATGAATGTTACTTGGAACAATCTGCATTGGGAGAGATAGCCACAGGAAGGGTTATTCCACAGTTCCCTGGAAGAGCTTGAGCCAATTGTGAGTTTATGCTGATACTCTTGGCAGTGGATTTGATGCAGTTACAAGCAGCTTTCTTATCCTCTGAGCTTGATGCAGCAGAGGCAAGAGCCTTGGCTCCTGAGCAACATGCAGCTGGTGGCTGTCCACTGCCACTCACCAAGTAGCTCACACAAGGCCTCAAGTCCTTTATCACATCACTGCATGAAATTGCAGCCTCTGAAGTTGAGACAAGAAGGATCAGAAGAACAAGGGCAGCAAATGCTCCTGAGGGTTTCATGGTTGCTGAAAAAATGAGGACAATATATTAGGGTTGAATCTGCATGGTTTCCTTTTCTCCATTTATAGGAGTTTCAAAGGAAGCTAAAATCTGCAAGTAAGGGTGGATTTGACTATTAGAGGGAATGAGTGCAAGAAACAAGAAACAAGAAACAAGAAACTTGTCATTTTGAGATGTTCCTTGCTAGTGTTTGTCAAATTCTAGGTTAGGTTAGGTGGAAGTGGTGAAGGAGGGGTTATTCATCTTGAACAAGTAAAATAGCCATGTAAAATGCTCATTGGAGCAAAGGGTTATTTTCTTTTATGATTTCCATTCATGCAAGACTTTGATCACTTCACCTGCTTACAGAAACCATTAATTTTGATGGAAGTAAACCTTGTGAGTGGTGTCACCCTTACAACTTTGTTGCTATAACAGTGACAGTTTTTCCATTCAGGAACAAAATCATGTGCAAGTTATTTTCACAGGATCATTATATGGCTCTGAAATGTGTTTTGATTGGTTGCAGCAATAGGCCCCTCAATTGATATCTCAACCATACATTGTATAATATTCATAATTTACATTAATTTATCTCAGAGGGTCTTGCTATCACCAGTCATTGCTTTTCATAAATGCATTTGCTTGGCTGTTCACCATTTCCACAATCATTGACAATTTTTTGTCTGATTGAAACTATCACACACTTTTTTAAGGCTGTGTCCTTTATTATGTTCATTTCTCCTTGAATATATATTCCAAGCTATCACGATGTTCAGGTAGTCTTATGATTATCATTAACAGGGATGTGACTGGTTTATTATTATAATTAAAAATATTGGCAAATACATTTTTTGTGAGCCTTTTAGGGTTTGAGTTTAATTTCTACTTTCAAATTATGCAAGGAAGCTTGTACCTGTCTTTTGAAATCGGTTATGTTTAAAAGGTAATTATAAATAAATTAAATCCTTTATTTCTGTAAGGAATTCTATAAAAAATAAAATAAATTAAAATATTTATAATTTAAAATTAAATTATATAAAAGTTAATAACTAAATTTTAAAAAAGGTATAAAAAAAGTTCTATGAAATTATTTATGAATAAATTATCTTTTTCATTTATAGAAGTCTTTATATATATATATATATATATATATATATATATATATATATATATATATATATATATATATATA